>Ga0180432_10000106_pt1 | contig 123540 bp, 109 predicted proteins | sample SS_ome_10_FD_132414 | JGI IMG/M metagenome (GOLD analysis project Ga0180432, IMG submission 132414) | Hypersaline lake sediment archaeal communities from the Salton Sea, California, USA - SS_1_MS_2 metaG | ecosystem: Environmental > Aquatic > Non-marine Saline and Alkaline > Hypersaline >... | reverse complement strand
TTCTCGAAGACACCCAAGTAGAGGCGGGCCGTTTCGATGGACTCGAAGCCACAGAAGGTCTTGTAGTGCTGGGTGAAGATGCGGATCACCTCCTCCGTGGCGTTGTTAGTGGCGGGAGTGATCCGGCTCTCGACGGCGTTGATCAGATAGAGCCAATGGCGCTCCAGGAAATCGAAGATGACGACGGCGCTGAAGAACATCTGGAGGCCCGTATTCTGTGCGTACAATCGCTTGCCGAAATATAGGACGCACGTGAGGACCGGAGCGCGCTCAACACGCTTTTCCCGATATCGGCCCCAGTAATCCGCGAGGCAACGACAGATCCCGATCCCCAGACCGCAAATCCTTGACACGGATGCCCTCTTGGGGTATAATATTCCACAATAATAAACATTGTTCCACATTGTGGAACAATGTGCATCTTCAGTAGATGATGGTCTGCAAAGTGCCGCTGGAGAGGAAGGGCAATGCATCACCCACAGCCTATCTTTGAGTCTAGCCCTGACCATCCCCCATCCTGTCATGCGGCTACCCTTGTGGAGCTTCCGGATCGCAGACTGCTAGCAGCCTGGTTTGCTGGTACCCACGAAGGCCATCCTGATGTCGCCATCTGGCTGTCCCATTTCGAGGGTGGTGCCTGGCGCGAACCGATCAAGATCGCCGATGAACCGGGCGTGCCCCTGTGGAATCCTGTGCTCTTCCGAGACACGACAGATACGGTATGGCTCTTCTACAAGGCCGGGCCGACCATCCCTGCCTGGACCGGGACATATATGAAGTCTCACGACGGTGGCCGGACGTGGTCTGCCCCAACGGCCCTTCCGGCTGGGTTGATAGGGCCCGCGAAGAACAAGCCCGTCATTCTCAGCAACGGGGACATCGTCTGCGGGACTTCTAGCGAGTCATGGCGGTCGTGGGCCTGTTGGGTTGAGGTCAGCGGCGACGGCGGCCAGACCTGGTCCAGGCACGGTCCTATCGCCGCACCGGGCTTTCCTGTATATGCGCGGGCGAGCGATGATCCCGTCAGCGCTACCTGGGACACCGCATCCGGCGAACTCCTCTTACCCCAGGATCACGCTGGCGTTATTCAACCCGCGGTGTGGGAGTACGCGCCGGGGTGCTTGAAGATGTTAATGCGAGCCACGCGACGAGTTGGTGGTGTGTGCACCTCGCTTTCAGACGACTATGGACGCACCTGGTCACCTGCGGTCCTCACTGACATCCCCAACCCTAACAGCGGTCTGGACGCCGCGCGTCTGGCGGATGGCAGGATCGTGCTGGCCTGCAATCCGACGCCAGCAGGCCGTACACCTCTCTCCTTGCTGGTGTCTGAGGACAACGGGGAGACCTGGCCTTGGCGGCGGGACGTGGAGGCAGAACCGGAGGAGTATTCGTACCCCTCAGTCATCCAGGCTACTGATGGGACAGTGCACGTCGTCTACACATACCAGAGGAAACAGATCTGTCATCTGGCCTTGGATCTAGATGGCTGGATTGCTGCGTGACCAGATCGGGCGTTTGCTGTAGCAGCAAACTGCCTGAAGCAAATGTCGACATTGGGAGGATCTATGATCAAATCTATCTTGAAAGCCGTCGATGTCCTGCAGATATTCAGCGTAGATGAGCCCCGGCTTACTCTGATGGAGATAGCCAACCGGCTGGACATGCCAAAAGGCACCGCGCACAATACTCTGAGCACCCTGCTTTCATGCGGCTTCGTCGAGAGGACTGACGATGGGCGCTATGCCCTGGGGACGGCGATCGTTCCGCTCACCCAGGCTGTGCGTATCAACGCCGAGTTGCGAGACCGGGCAGCCCCACTTCTGCGGGAACTTGCTGACGCCTGCCGGGAATCGGCTTACCTCGTTGCTCTTGACGGAGACTATGCGCTGTATATCTACGCCGTCGAGTCACCCCGGCGATTGTTGGCTCGGACCGCGGTCGGTGACCGGGTGGCACTTCACTGTGTCTCAACGGGAAAGGCCATCCTCAGCAGGCTGACCAGGAAAGAGGTCGAGGGCATCGTCGGCAGGGTTGGGCTGCCTCGATTCACCGAAACAACGATCACCGACGTTGATGCCTTGTACCAGGAATTAGAACAGACCCGCGAGAGGGGTTACTCTATCGATCGAGGAGAACACGAGGTAGGTCTCTACTGCGTTGGAGCCCCCATTCTTGATGCTCGTGGTCGAGTGATTGGCTCGTGTAGTGTCTCCGGATTGGATCCGGAGATTATTCGCGGCAGACTGTCGGAATTCTCTGCCCGCGTTATGCACACAGCGCAACAGATCTCACGCCGGATGGGCTACGTGCCTGCCAGTCCATTGTCAGTGGTGGCGGAGCCGGCCGTCGCTCAAAGCGGGGAGGTGATCGGTTGAAAGCCAGGGTAGACATTCGTGGTGTAGTCTGCCCGATGGTGACCCCTTTCGATGAGGGCAACCGTATCGACTTGGCAAGCACCCGGCAAGTGGTAGATTTCCTGATTTCCAAGGGGATGGATGGCCTGATGGTCGGCGGGACAACCGGTGAGGGCATGCAGCTCAGCCTGGCAGAGCGCAGGATGCTCTGCGAGACTGTGGTCGAGCATGTCGCCGACCAGGTGCCCGTCATCATGCATACAGGCTGCATCAGTACAGCGGAGACCATTGAGCTGACTCGTCACGCGCAATCGGTGGGGGCGACGGCTGCTTCGATCATCACACCCTACTTCTTCACCTTTGACGACGCTTCGCTGTTCGACCACTTTGCTTCTGTGGCCAGTGCGATACCGGACTTCCCGGTATTTCTCTACGCCTTCCCTGGAAACACCAAGAACGACATTTCGCCAGCTCTCCTGAGGCGCTTGGTGGATGCCGCGCCAAACATCGTAGGGATCAAATCGAGCAACGTGGATCTGATTCGGCTTCAAGGCTATATCGAGGCAGGCGGGGAGGGATTTCTCGTTTTCTGCGGTGTGGATGGACTTATGCTCCCGGCTCTGACGGTAGGGGCCAAGGCCCAGGTTTCTGGGAACTCGAACGTATTCCCGGAGACGTTCCGTGCACTGTACGAGGCCTTTGTCGCCGGCGATCTAGAGCGTGCGCGATCTTGGCAGCAGATGATCAACCGCATTCGTGCGGTGTTCAGGGATGGCATCACGCCTGCCTATTTCAAGACCGGATTGCGGCTGAGAGGAATACCGGCAGGTTACGTGAGGCCCCCGATGCGAGAGCTCACACCAGAGGAATCAGAAGAGGTGGAACGGCAATTTGGCGCACTTGAATTCGACTAGACCTGTCTGTGGTTGGTTACGACGACATTCCTGTGGCCAACTACCTGACACCGCACTTAACGACCAGATCTGAGGACGTCGCCAGAGAGTCAATAGTCAAGCCTGGTTAATCGTCCGTGAGTCCACAGGGCCGGCCCCATTTTGATGAAGGCAGTGCTGGCGGCAGCAAGTGCCTATGGGAACGAGAGGTATGAGAAGAAAGAGCTGTCCTGTGGGAAGTCGAGCGAGGCTGTCAGGTAGATAGTCGGCCTGAATATGGGAAGGAGGTGATAGGCATCAGCGCGATGGGAAGTAAGGAGAAGCAGTAGAGGCCATCTCCTGAGTGCAACAAGAATGGCCTCTACCACGAATGTGTAGAACGGATTCCACACAAAGTACAGTGTAACAGAGTATTCGCATCACGTCAAGGAGGAATAGAAATGAAACGGTATCTCTTTTGGCTAGTTACCAGTTTACTGGCTCTGAGCCTGGTGCTGGCCGCATGCACGGGTGGTACACCGGAAGAAGCGGCCCCGACACAAGAAGAAGCGACAGAGGAAGCTGCCCCGGCAGGACCCGTGACACTAGAATTCTGGGGTGGCTGGACCGCGGGTGACGGCGATGTGATGCAGGCATTGGTCGATGAATGGAACGCCGCGAATCCCGATATCCAGGTCAACCTGACCCGCCAGCAGTGGTCTTCTCTGTTTGACGCCTTTGTGGTTGGGGCTAGCGCAGGCGAAGCGCCCGATATCCTGGCTATGCATCCCCAAGAAATGCCCCAGTTCATCGAGTTGGACCTGCTTGCCCCCCTGGATGATGTGCTGGCTTCCTCAGATGTTCTCAACCGCGACCACTATGTTGGATCAGCCTGGGACGCGAACAGCTATCAGGGTGTGCAATACGGTATCCCTCTGGATCTCCACATGCATGGTCTCTACATCAATCTTGACCTGTTTGAAGCGGCGGGGCTTGAGCCTCTGGATGCCACCGAACCCCTTTCCGGGGAAGAATTCCTGGAAGTGGCCCGCCAATTGACCCTTGATGCCAACGGCTTGCATCCGGGCGATGACGGTTTTGACCCGAACAACATCGTCCAGTACGGGGTCAACCAACACACCAACCATCACGCCTTCTTCCAGTGGTGGGGTTTGTACCGCCAACAAGGAGGCGAACTGCTCTCTGAAGACGGCGCATCGTGCGTCATGGACATCGGCAAATCTGCGGAGGCCTGGCAATGGCAACAGGATCTGGTCTATAAACACTTGGTTGCTCCTCAAGGGCAGACCGACTATCCTGCCGACTTCTACTCAGGCCGCACGGCCATGCTAATCGACGGCCCCTGGCGGATGGTCTCGTTGGAGGAGCAGGCTGAAGAAACGGGTCTTGAGTGGGCCTCCGCGCCCTATCCGGTAGTGTTTGACCAGCCGGCCATGTGGAGCAGCGGCCATACCTTCACCCTGCCCGCCGACGCCGATCCCGCCAAACAGGATGCCGCTGTGGCTTTCCTGGAATGGCTGGGCGCGAACTCGGCGGCCTGGGCAACATCAGGACAGTTGCCCACCTTCGGGGCGGTCATGGAGTCTGATGACCTCGCGGGGATGTACGGGCGCGAAGCGTTCCTCAGTATGATGCCTTACGCGCAGATTCTGCCATCAACACCCAAATACAACGAGATCTTTGCCTCCAATGCCCCCACTCCGATGATGGTCATGGCCCAGAGCATCATTCTGGAACAAGCCGACCCCACAGCCGCATCTGAAGCAGCTTGCGCTGAGATTGATAGCATCGTTTCTAAGTAACAAGCAGATGAAGGGGGAGCAGGCTGAGAAGCCTGCTCCCCAAAACCTAAGGTTGTTGACATGACAATGAGAGCAATTCCAAGACCAACGCCGGAATATCTTCAACGGCGATCCAAGCTCTACCACCCAATTACGCCCTATCTGTTCTTATTGCCGTACTTATTATTCTTTGTACTATTAAGGTTTGGTCCTTCAATCGCCGGATTAGGGATGTCGTTCACCGAGTGGACGATAGTCGGCTCTCCCGAATTTACCGGGCTGGCAAACTATCAAGATATGCTCAGCGATCAACGTTTTCTGACAGCGCTAAAGAATACGGTTCGTTTTGTGGCTTTCACCGTACCGGCCTTGATTGTGCTCAGTCTATTAGTTGCCATATTTCTGAACCAGGCCCGCAGAGGCCGGGCACTGGGCCGCGTGGCAGTCTTTACGCCGTATGTGCTTATGCCAACCGTTGTTGGCGTAATCTGGACCTGGCTGTTAGAAAAGGATTTTGGCCTGATAAATGTCTATTTGGGCAAGCTTGGTATTCCCGGCCCGCCCTGGCTGGTTGATCCTGATTACGCGATGTTTGGCATTATTGTTACTACGGTTTGGTGGACCGTTGGGTTTAACACGGTTCTTTTCCTGGCCGGACTACAGGATATTCCAGAAGAATATTATGAAGCCGCCCAAATTGATGGGGCAAACAGAATGCAGGTATTCTTTTTGATTACCATACCCCTTCTCTCCCCGACGATATTTATGGTGATCTTACTTTCGATTATCAATTCTTTTCAGGTTTTTGACCAGGTATACGTGATGACTTCTGGCGGTCCCGGCACGGCTACTTTAACGCTGGTGCATTACATTTACACCACCGCCTTCCAGTTCAGAAAAATGGGCTATGGCGCTGCCGTTGCCAGCGTGCTATTTGCCATTTTGATTACATTTGCGCTGCTACAAATCCGCCTATATCGGCGGGGCGTAAGAGGAATCGACGGATGAGACTTCGGATACAGTGGGAACAAATTGTCTGGTATATAATCCTTGTTGTTCTTCTAGTATCTTCTTTGGCGCCAATCGTATGGATGCTGTCCACTTCTTTCAAGCCCGAGGCGCAGATAGGAACCACTGAAATCCGCTGGATTCCCAAAACCTTCACGCTCGAAAACTACCAGCGGGTTGTCGACCAATTTGATATCTTTGGTTGGCTGGTCAACAGTATTGTGGTGGCCGTGATAGCAACGGTGCTGGTGCTTATTTTAGACTCGCTGGCCGGTTACGCCCTGGCGCGCATGGAGTTTGCCGGGCGCAACCTCATGTTTATCCTCGTTATCTCTATGCTTTTTGTGCCCATCCAAATCACGGTGGTGCCATTGTTCCTTATATTCTCGAAGGTGAATCTTACCGACACGTTTCCGGCCCTCATCCTTCCGATTGGGGCGAATGTTACCGGGGTTTTTATCATGCGGCAGTTTTTTATGAGCATCCCTTCTGAATTGGAAGACGCAGCTTATGTTGACGGCGCAGGCGCGTTTAGGATTTGGTGGTCCATCGTCCTGCCGCTGGCGCGTTCGGCTTCAACAGCGGTGGCGATCGTAACCTTCTTGTCTGCCTGGAACAGTTTCTTTTGGCCGTTGATCGTTACCCGCACCGATGCGGTTCGTACATTGCCTGTGGGCATCGCTCAATTTATGAGTACCCGGCCGGGCCAGAGCATGAACGCGCAAGCTTATGGTATGTCGATGGCAGGCGCTGTATTTGCCGCAGCCCCTCCGATCATATTCTTCTATGTTCTTCAACGCCAATTCATTCGTGGGATTACCACGACCGGGTTGAAAGGATGATAGGATGAAAAACCATGTTCGCTTGGCCATCTATTTAGTTTTGTCTTTACTATCGGTGATAACAGTTTACGCCGATGTGGCTTATCCTATGTATATCAAGCCGGGGTTTTCTATGCGCCACTTTAGAACGCTAGCCAGTGAGCGCGGCTTTCCGCCAGCCTATTATCCTCTGCCCAAACCCGAAGGCGCAGACGAAGTTATACCGCTCTGCGTAATATCTGAGTATACGCCCAATGGGCGTCCAAATCTGTCCTGGAGTTGTGGGTTCGAGGATATTGGTGATTCAGTTCGCTTTGAGTCGTCAGCCTATTACGAACATGAAGGTTGGGTTGAAGGGACCGCTATTTTACTTGATCCGGCTTATTTTGAACTCGTTCCAATTGGACAAGTTGAAGGCGACGATACCAGGCAGGCGATTATTGAGTTTCATCTTGGCAGTGACGAATCCCAGACCATTCTGCTTGACAGTGCCTATAGTGATCAGATCATTCCCCTGGTTACTATGACGGCATATGAAACGGGGGAAGACGGCGATTTTCAGTTCCATATTTCCGACAGTAATCTGCTAGCCATGCCATCCCCATCAAATGAGGAACTCTCATTTACAATCGAAACTGAGAATGGTAATGAAGATAGTTATTTGGAGGGAGCCGTCTATTTCATCAGGCCCAAGTTTCAAGAAAAGACCTGGCTAAATGATTTAGTACGGGCAACAAATGGGCAGGAATTTGACCACCCGGACTCGGGTGCTGTTGAAGCCGAAACAGGCCATAACACCCTGATTATTCCCAGCCTTATCGCTTATGTAGCAGATCACGACGAAGACTTTGCGGTTAAGAATTTTCCAAATCTCTCTGATAACCAGGCCTGGTTTCAAATGTCTGCCCAGAATGGAGGCCAAGCCAGTTGGGCCGAGTGGCAGAACATCATCATCCAGGTGCCTGAAGATAGGAGCCTCCTCACTGACGATTCTGTCAAACTGCCCCTTCCTGCAACCATTCCCCCGAATGGACGAAAGACAGGCATCTCCTCAGAAGAGAACGATGGTGCCACCATCTTACCGTCATATCTCTTGACCGTTGGAGCGCTGGCCCTGGGAGTACTACTCGTTGTGGTTCTACGCCGCTATCGACGAATAGGTGAACAGGGTTAAGTGAAGTGGTACCAGCTATGCCCAAACGCGAAATGAACAAGCTTGAACGACCGGGGGTGACGAACGCCCGACGAGCCGGTACCACCCGCGTTGCCCCAAGCGCGGCTGTGTCACGCCTAGTCCTTTCCACACCCACGCCAGCCCAGGCAACACCCACACCCATGCCCAATCCCGGCTCTCTGTCACGAAGACCAGTCCCATCAACGCTTCGCTGCGGGCGGCTGCTATCATCCAACCCTCTCGCATCCATGCCCATCCTATGCGCCACGCATACCGACGGCCACCGCCCCGTCCTCTGCTTCCCTTTCCCCGGCTCCGGCCTGTCCCGATCATCTGCCCTGGACAGACCACCCAGCCCGCAGTGCTCTCCTGTCGGATACCCGTAGCTGCCAGGATCACTACCGCCAGCAAGGCTACTGCCCAAATCATCACACGCCATTCCCGGTGGCATATCTGCCGATTTGTGGTACGCTGCAAGTGTACCCGATTCCCTCGAGGCTGGCACGTTCGATTATATTCCCGTGCTACCTCCGTTATTACCCCTCATGACGAACGGCTGCCCCCGATTCCCTCACCCCTTTGTCCCCTCCGTGACACGCTCACGAAGGGCCGTTATAATGGCTCCGTCGCCCGATATTTATTAAGGTTGTAGTCAGCTTTGAAGCCAAGATTCCAGCATTCGAATGCCCGGAAGACCAAACGCGAGGAGGCCAATATGGTCCACTACGATGCTCCTATCAACGCCAACGACGCAAGTTTCGAGCGAGTGGTGCTACAGGCACCGCTACCGGCCATAGCGGTATTCTGGTCGGCAGGGGAAATCTCCCGCCAAGAGCTAAACGCCGTGCTGGAGAAGGCCGCGGCTGCGTATGCCGGCGAGGCTCTCGTGGTGAAGCTAGACGTGTCCGATGCCCCCCAGGCGCGGACACAGTACGGCGTGGACACGCTGCCGCAGTTTCTGTTCTTCCGCCAGGGGAACCTGATCGCGCGGGCCAAAGGCATGCCCAACGAGGACATGTTGCGCCCGTGGGTCGAGTATCTGCTGGGACGAGGACCGAAGCCGGTCTCCGGTCAGCCGCCGCGGAAGGAAACAGCGGCAGAGGCCAGCCACCCGCTGGTTGTGACAGATGCCGATTTCGAGCCAGTGGTGCTGCGGGCCAGTGTTCCCGTGCTGGTTGACTTCTGGGCCGTGTGGTGCGGCCCGTGCCACATGATCACCCCGATCGTCGAGGCGCTCGCGGGGGAATTCGCCGGCCGTGCGCTGACCGCCAAGCTAGACGTGGATGCCAATCCCGCCACAGCGCGGCGATACGGCGTGCAGAGCATCCCCACGTTGATCTACTTCCGAAACGGCCAGGAAGTGGATCGCGCCATCGGCGCCCAACCGGCCCACGTGCTACGTCAGAAGCTGGAAGCCTTGCTTTAGTACACCCGCTCCGTACGCACCCGGCCTGCCGGGGTGACGTCTATGCCCTCGAGCCCGAGCAGGGCGCGTTTCATCTCGATGCCGCCCTGGAATCCACCCAGGCTGCCATCGGACTTGATTGCCCGATGGCAGGGGATGATGATGGGGAACGGATTGTGCGACAGGGCGTTGCCCACCGCCCGTGCGCCTCTCGGGACGCCCAAGCGACTCGCGATCCTCCCGTAGGTACTGACCCAGCCGCGCGGTATCTCGCGCTCGGCCAGGAGGACGCGTCTCTGGAACTTGGAGCATCTTTCGATGGTGACGGCATCCAGATCGAAGCCGACCGGCTCACCTGCAAGGGTGCGCCGTATCCGTTCCCCCACCTCGGCGATCACGGTGCATGATCCCGGCCGGGCAGTGGGATAGCCCGCCCGAGCCAGGTTCTGGGCCGAGGAGCGCGAGTTGGGAAGAAACACGCGGTACACCCTCGGCCCTCCTTCATCCTCTCGCCAGACGACGCTCAGGTCGCCGAAAGCTGACGGCACGAGCAGGTACGAGAACGCTTCAAGCACAGCCACGTCACCTCAGCATCGGGATCTTGAGGCCATGTGCCTTGGCAAACGCCACCGCATCCTCGTACCCCGCATCGACATGGCGGATCACACCTGTCCAGGGGTCGGTGTCCAACACCCGCTTCAGCCGACGCGCCGCCTCCGGCGTGCCATCGCACACGATCACCTGCCCGGCGTGCTGGGAATAACCGATGCCCACCCCGCCGCCGTGGTGGAACGAGACCCAGGTCGCGCCGCAGACGGCGTTGAGGGCGAAGTTCAGCAATGGCCAGTCGGAAATCGCGTCAGAGCCATCCCGCATGCCCTCCGTCTCCCGGTTGGGAGAGGCGACCGAGCCCGCGTCCAGGTGATCTCGCCCGATGACGATGGGGGCGCTTACCTCACCACTAGCCACCAGATCGTTGAAGGCCAGACCAGCCCGTGCCCGCTCCCCATACCCCAGCCAGCAGATGCGAGAGGGGAGCCCCTGTAACTTCACCTGCGCCTGGGCAATCTTGATCCAGCGCACCAGATGCTCGTCCTCCGGGAAGAGTTCGAGGATCTTGGCGTCGGTGGCGTAGATATCCTCCGGATCGCCCGACAGCGCCACCCAGCGGAAGGGGCCCTTACCCTCACAGAACAGCGGGCGGATGTAGGCCGGCACGAAGCCGGGATAGGAGAATGCATCCTTAACTCCGTAGTCGTAGGCCCTCTGGCGCAGGTTGTTGCCGTAGTCGAAAGCCACGGCACCACGCTTCTGCATCTCGACGATAGCCGCGCAGTGTTCGGCCATTGCCCGCCGGGACGCCTCCTGATACGCCTTCGGGTCGCGCTCTCTCAGACCGACCGCCTCCTCTAGCGTGTAACCGCTGGGGACGTACATCAGTGGGTCGTGCGCCGGCGTCTGATCGGTGACGACGTCGGGGATCACGCCTCGGCGGACCAACTCGGGATAGACATCGGCGGCGTTGGCGATGAGGCCGATGGAGATCGCTTCACCCCGTCGCTTGTGTTCCTCTACCATCGCCAGCGCCCGGTCCAGATCGTCCGCTACGACGTTGAGGTAGGCGGTGTCCAGCCGCCGCTGGGCCCGATGGGGATCGACCTCGACGATGAGGCCCACGCCCTCGTTCATCGTGATGGCGAGCGGTTGGGCGCCGCCCATCTCGCCCAGCCCCGCCGTCAGGACGAACTTCCCCTTGAGCGAGGCCCCGGGGCCGAAGTGCTTCTCGGCGGCAGCGGCGAGCGTCTCGTACGTCCCTTGAAGGATACCCTGAGTGCCAATGTATATCCAGGAGCCGGCGGTCATCTGGCCGTACATAATGAGCCCCTCCCGCTCCCACTTGTCGAAATTCTCCTGGGTTGCCCAGGCGGGGACGATGTTCGAGTTGGCGATGATGACGCGCGGGGCATCCAGGTGGGTGCGGATGATACCCACCGGCTTGCCCGACTGGACCAACAACGTCTCGTCAGGCTCCAGGCTGCGCAGCGACTCCAGGATCGCATCGAAACACGCCCAGTTGCGAGCCGCCCGACCGCGTCCGCCGTAGACGATCAGGTTCTCTGGATCGCCAGCTACGTCCGGATCCAGGTTGTGCTGGATCATCCGATAGGGCGCCTCGATGAGCCAGTTCTTACAGTGCAGTTGTGTGCCTGTAGGGGGATGGACAACGCGTGACATAGGTATACCTCCTTGCGCAATGGGCAATACATCGGCGCGCACGCGGGGGGCAGTACCGGACGCCAGACGATGGACGCCGGACGCAGACACCTATCTTGCATCCGTGGTCATCAGGCCAGAGGCCACCACGTTGGTTCGTAGCAGGGCCCGTAGGTCTGCCCGAGTGCCGTATTGGATCCGGCACGCTACCCCCCGAAGGCGCGCACCACAATCAAAGGCGTCAAATAGACCTCGACGACAGCCGCGAGTGCCAAGAGCGGCACGACGAGGGCGACGAAGCACTTGACAAAATCGGCCAGCGCCGAGAGCCAGCCCTCACTCACAGTCATCCCACGCGGCGGGGACATGAAGGTTGCCCCCAGGCGCACGGCCAATCCCGTGGCGATACCGGCAGCGGGCACTTCCAAGAGCCCATGAGGCAGCACGAAGGCGGCGAAGAACAGCCATGGGCTGTAGCCGGCAAAAGCAGCCTGGCCGACGAAGAAGAATACAATCGCCAGCGGCGCGATCAGCAACGCCACGGCCAGCGTGCCAAAGGAGAAAACGGCGAGCAACGCAGCCGCCAGCAACGACCGCACGTTATTGCCCAGCACGCCCGCGACGGTGAACGACGGGAGCCAGTCTACGACGGGCAAGTCAGAGAACACCTCAGCCGAGACTTGGTCCAGCCCCAGCAAGGCCGGTGGAAGCTGATAGCGGACCGCGTAGCCATAGCCGATGAACACGGAGGCCACCAGCCCGACGATCACCACTCCAAGCGCCAGCGACGAACGGCGCAGAATGGCCGGGATCTCGCGGCCATAGAGCCCACCCAGCGTTCCCAGCCAGCGCAACCTGGGCGGCATATCGTCCACGTCTTTCCCGAAGAACCAGCGTTCCCAACGCAGATGGTCGCGGAACGTGCGCCACAGAGAGGCCACGTTCAACTCATCAATCTCGCGTCCCAGCAATTCCTCACGACTGAAGAGCTGAATCCCTATGCGCACCAGAACGACGTCCACAACCAACAGGAAGAGCACAATCCACCACAGCACGTGGTAGTTAGCCCAGAACATGATGAAGGCCTCTCCCTGTACCAGGAGCGCCATCGGGATGATGATGAAACTGGCCAGCAGGTTGGCCGCCCGGACGCTTGTCGTCTGGCTGGAGACCACCACCGCCCCGGAAACCATCACCAGGCCCTCCGCTGTCGTCAGCACAGGGACCAACACCAACAAGGCTGGCGGGGGCGTCCAGCCCTTGGTGACATATAGTCCAAGCAAGTAGACGGCAATACCCAGATAGGCCGCCAGCAACGGAGGAATCAGTGCCGCGAGCGTTTTCCCCAGATAGAGCTGGGCATCCGTCAGCGGAGTTGCCAGAAGCGGTTCGAGACTGTTGCGCTCCTTCTCGCCTGTGAAAGTCTCCAGGGCAATCACCAGGGAGAACGAAATCGGGAAGAATCCCACGACCATCAGCAGGAAAGGCAGCATGCGATCGCCGATGATGGACGCGCCGTACTTGGCGACCCAATTCAGCGCTGCATCGGCCACGAAACTCATCAGTACGGGGAAGAGAAGAGTAAGAATGACAATGGGTACCACGATGCGCCAGTCCCGCAGCGAGTCCCGAATTTCGCGCCTCACCAGGGTGAGCACCATGCGGAACCCCTCACCACGCATCGGACCCACCCGCTTGGCTACCTCGGCCATCCGCTACCCCTCCACGACTCGCAGATATACGTCTTCCAGGCTACGCGGCACCTTACTCAGGGTAACCACTCCCACCCCGTGTGACGTCAGCGTCTGGAGCACCAGGGGGTTCGCATCCTTCGGATCGGGCGTACGGAAGCGCAGCCAGTCTTCCCCGTGGGCCACAACCTGGACCAGGCCAGACACGAGTTTCACCACACCATTCTTGTGCGCCCCGTCGGCCCGGCGAGCCAGACGCAACTCCATCATCGGCGGGCCCAACAGGCGTGCCTTCAGTTCCCCAGCAGTCCCCAACGCGATGATTCTTCCACGCCGGATAATGGCGATGCGGTCAGCCAGACCCTCCGCCTCCGCCAGGTTGTGGGTGCAGATCACGACAGCGCGCCGGTGATGCCGCAGGCCCAGCACGGCATCACGGACCAACTTGGCACTGTGCGGATCCATAGCCGACGTTGGCTCATCGAGCAGGAGTACAGGAGGATCGTGCAACATAGCGCGCACCAGCGCCATCTTCTGCCGCATGCCCTTCGAGTACGTGCCCATGCGCTGGTTCCAGGCATCTGGCATCCCGAAGCGAGTCAGCAACTCCTTGGCCCGGCGCTCGCTGTCACGAGCGTCCAGCCCCATCATGCGGCCAAAGTAATCCAGGTACTCGCTACCCTTCATCCGCAGGTAAAGCCCCGGGCGCTCGGTCAGCAGCCCAATCCGCCGTCTTACGTCCCGCGGGTACTCGGTTACGCTGTATCCGGCCACGACCGCCTGCCCGGCCGTCGGGCGCAGAATCGCCGCCAGCATACGCACTGTCGTCGTCTTGCCGGCTCCGTTGGGACCCAACAGCGCCAGGATTTCTCCCGGCGCTACCGAAAACGTCACCTGATCGACAGCAGTGAAGTCGTCAAATCGCTTGGTTAGATCAATCAACTCAATCATCGTCGTCTCATCCAGGGGACCCGCCAGGCCAGCCACGGCGTAGACTGCGAAGCATAAGCAGCACACGCGTGGAGGCACGGTCGCCGCGCCCACAGAGGTAGCATCATTATACCATGTGGGACTCCCCTGGCAATAGGTATAGAGTACTACTAAGGCCAGCCCTAGGAACAGACTGCCGGACGGCGTTGCCGTCCGGCAGTCTCAGTGACCCGAGGCAGTTCCTGACCGTCCCGAGCTAGCTGTTTGGTCGCTCCTTTCGAGAAGCCGCGTAGACGTGTAGAATACGCTGAAGCACGGTGAACACAGACAACACAGCCAGCGCCCACACCATGACACCCGGCAGGCCGACCGCAGACAGTACACCGATTAGGGCAATGCGCTCCAGCCGCGTCAGCAAACCCACCTTGCAGGAGAAACCCAATGACTCGGCCCGAGCGCGCGTGTAGCTGACCATAATCGCCGCTACCAGAGATATGAGAAGCAGCACCACGGTCACGGACGCCCCTTGGCGCAGGTAATGCACTACGAGGCCCAGAATCAAGGCCGCATCAGACAATCGGTCGAGTGTCGAATCCAGGAATGCCCCGAAGCGGCTCTGCTTTCCCAGTGCCCGTGCCAGCGCGCCATCCAGCGCATCTATGGGCGCAACGACTAGCAGCAACCATCCTCCCAACTCAACATGGCCCAAGCCGAACAACACGCCCACGCCAACCTGCAACACAAGGCCCAGGATCGTGATTGTATTGGGGTGGACACCCAGTCCGCCCACAGCGTGTACGATGGGCATCAGGACGGCTTCTGCCTGGGCACGTGCCCAGTCGGTGACAGTGTCCCAATGCCTGCGCGGCCGCTCTGGCGCTGCACCGCCCTTGACTTCTGCATGCTGGGTACTACTCATCGTCTGCGACCGTTCCGCCGATGAAAGCTCCAAGCCGCTCCCGCGCCTCGTCGTCGGTAAACTGGGCGGGAAATGAGCCCAACACGCACTTTCCCCTCGCTCGCCATAACTACGTTTGCACCTCCCAAGGATTTAGGTATCTGCAAGCGCCGTCCCGCTCACCATATCCATGAGCTGATCGTGACGCCGCTCGATCTCAGACAGATCCACGGAGCAAAACACCTCCCGGCCTGCACGTCGCACTTGCACCAGTCCGAATGTCCGCAGTGGGCGCAGGTGAAAGGAGATGAGTGGCTGGCTGACGTGAAGCGCCCGCGCCAGCTCGGTCACGGTCATTTCACCGCTGCATGCCAGAGTCACGAGGATGCGCAGGCGCAGAACGTCCTTGAGCGCATAGAAGTAGCGCGCCAGCTCTCGCAATTCCCCATCGTGCACCGCGTGCCACTGAACGGACATAGTCGTACCCTGGAATCCCACAATGCATAAAGAATGATTATATAAAAGCCTGTTTATATATTACTGCAACTGTGCTCACCTGTCAAGAGCTTGCCAAATGGCCCAGATTGGGTATAATAGTGGCACCTACGGGGCGTAGCGCAGTTCGGCAGCGCGCACGGATCGGGACCGTGAGGTCCGGGGTTCAAATCCCCGCGCCCCGACTGAAGCCTTCACGGGTCGCTCTGAGAGCGACCCGTGAAGACATTTCATAGTAGAGGTCTGCGCTTCAAGTCTCAGGAACGTCACGCTGCGCAGCCAACTCATCTCGGCGCTCCTCAAAGAAGCTGTCGCCTGTACCTGAAACCCGGTCCAAGCGTTGCAGGAATTCAGTCGCAGAGAGGAGTCCGATGAAGAACAACCCTATGATGTACCAAGCGTACACCTTAGGCTTCTTGGTGCGTCGGCCCGTAGATGTGGAAGGTTGCCCACCGTTGAGTGGTACAGATCGGCGTAGGGTCATCTGCTTCAGCCCGTTCATGGGCCAGCCGGGCTGACTATTCGGCGCGATCACCACTCTTCAAGAACCAATTGGCCATCGAGAGACCCTGCAAGGCTGCTCACCTACGCGGAAGACGGGGGTCCCGCCGACCGTTTCCACCAGAGTAGGGAGCGTTTCTCGGCGTCCGGTCGTGCCGTCCACCATCACTTCTCAAAGATTCATTTACTAGCCAGTGCAGCACGGACAATCCGCTGTTCTCACACTGCGGATACACAACCTGCATGCAATAAGACTGCCCCGTAGTCTCGGCCGTTTCACCGCCGTACACTTGTACATAGTACAGACCGCGTTCCAGGTCGACTGCGTCAATGTACTCGCCAGAATTGCCAGGATTGCCAGAGTAGCCCCGACGTTCACCAGTCTCGTCAAACAGGCTCAAGCTATAGTTATGCCCCGCTGGGATGTTCTTCAGCCACACTTGAACACGGCCTGTGACAAGCACGGTGAAGAAGAAATAGTCCTTGGCATCAACCGGAGACTCCAAAGTACCATAGTACGTGAGCCCAGAGACCACAGGCCCGTTGGCAACAGTCGTGTCGTCATTTGGCTCAATCTCCCATAGCACATCGACGGTTTCAGCCTCGGACCATGCGCTGTCGCCCAACGCGTTCCGCGCCTTGACTCGATAGAAGTAGCGGGTTGGCCCCTTGTTAGTGGCAGAATAGGACCTGTTCCCGCCAGCGTACACCTGCTTCCAGTTGGCAGCATCATTGTGCATGGCCTCTTCCAGAACATAGGTCATGGCATTCGTAGTCACAATCCAGCTGACAGTATAGTCGTTGCGACTGTCCTTGACGATTGGTTTGAGCACCGGTGTGCGGAGGGGCCATTGTTGCAGAACTATGGGGCAGAAGGTGTACTTCCTATCCGGCCCTGGTCCGATTTCTGTCGTAATGAAATGACTGGCGGTGACGGCGCCCCCTGCGTTGATGGCTGTCACGGAGATTGTGCAGGGCACGCCAGACATGTCCCACGAAAAACGCACTGTATGGGTCAGGGCATTCGTCATCGTGAGAACATCGTCCTGCTTTGTGGCCTGCCACGAATAAGTCACCGGCAAAGTTGCTGTGGGTGGGCCAACAGTGGCGGTGAAGGCACAGTCCGCGCCGACGCTACCTGTAATCGGGCCGTCGATCCTCACATCTCCAACTGGTATGCTAATGTCGATAACGTGTTTGTCGGTGCATGAGCCACCGGGATTGGTCGCAGTGCACACGATGGTATGCGGACCGGTGGCATCCCAGGCGTAGGTTGCCGTAGTTCCTCCCTGCCCCTTCGACGGCTCCGGCGACCAGACATGGCTGATAGGACTTGTCGCCGTAGATGGGCTCACATCAGCAGTGAAAGTGTATGCCGTGCCAGCGATACCCGTGTCTGGACCCTCGATCTCCACATCCCCGACTGGCATCACGACATGGACATAGTGCGTGTCGCTGACCACGCCATCCGCGTGCGTTGCCGTGCACACGAGAGTCTGCCAACCAGCGATGCCCCACGTATAGACAGCCACACCCTCACCCTGCCCAGTCGAAGGCTCCGGCGACCAGACGTAACTTATGGGGCGCGTCGCCGTAGGAGGTCTCACATTGGCGGTAAAGGTGCAAGCCTCGTTGACGGTAACCACCTCGGGTCCCCCAATCTCCATACCCTCAACAGGCACGCCCTTCACTTGGATCTTGTCAATGATATAGCCATCTTCAGGCGCGTCCCAGTTGACGCGTGCCCGAAACATGATCTGGAATCGATCGCTGAACGGCGTGCCCGCTACGGACGCTGCCGAATCCAGATAGATGACGCCATTGTGCCAGCAGTCATCGTCGTCATCAGATACAGTCAAGGTAAACACCTTGGACCAGGGCACAGTGTCGTCGTTGCGGATATAGACCGCCCCCTCATCGCCAGGGTCTTCATCGAACGCTTTCCACCAGAAATCCAGTTCTACACCCGACCTTCCCGCAAGATCTACGTTCAAGATCAAGGCCGCGGTTGAACGGATATCGTTGTTTCTCCCAGGGTCGTCTAGAAGGACACTGTAGGATCCGCATTCAGAGCAAGGTTCATACGTGTTTGTAATCGCCACTCGGCCCTGAAGAGTGGTGCTAACGGACCAAGGCCAACCGAGTCGACCCAGTTCAAAACTGTCAGAAAACGGGAAGGCCGCAGCCACAGCAGCGGCGGAAAGAGAGTCGGCGACCGTGGCTCCGGGATTGGTGGCCGTGACTGTGACGACCTGAGACCCAGGTAGAGTCCAGGTGAAAGCGGTAGAGTCTGTCAACCCCACGTCCGGATGCATCACCGGCTCGTGCCCGGTGGCTTGCCACACATACGTGATGTGAGATGTAGCGGTGATCGGCCTCACCGCGGCGGTAAAAACGTAACTTGTGTTGATGCGGACCTGGGTGGGCCCCGTAATGACCACATGATCTGGTGGACTATAGATCTCCACGGTATCCGTCGCTACACTGCTCCCGGTCCAGTTGGCAGCAGCGAGTACGACCGTGTATACCCCGGGAGAAGAATACGTGTGTGTAGGATCCTCGGAGAAGCAAGTCTTGCCATCGCCGAAGTCCCACACATAATCGGCACATCCCATGAAAATGGTCGTGTTGCTAAATGTAGTCTCCTGTCCTAGCCAGTCAGGGCTGGAGGAAGCAAACGAGGCTAGGGGCCGAGACGGCATCAACTCGTCAGCTCCTATGTCAGGGTTGGAGCACAGCGGACGAGGTTCACCATCCATATCCGTGGTCACTCCTGTGCCCAACCCAGTATCAAAAGCCGCTGAATCAGGGCCAATGTGATAATCGCCCGTCCCAGCATCAACGAACCTTGGATTGCCTTCAAGATTGTTGGTGCAGATGGCTCTTCCGGTGCACCTCTCTGTGCTACTGAAGAAGAGAGTGTGATCTGCAATGACATCACTACCATCTAGCCCAGCATAGAATCCAGCCAGGTGATCTGCAACAATCGTGTTAGACAGAGCTGCGGATCCTCCGTTTACCGCCGCCAGGGCAGCCGCACCGTTGCTAGCCAGGGTCCAGTGTTGGGCAAGGAGATCACCCTGAGAAAGGTAGATTCCCGTACCATCAACTCTGCACTTGCTGTTCTTGGCAATGACGTCATTCTGAGCGTAGACGGTACCTCCCGCAACGGCAATGCCACCACCGTGAGACTCGGCCACGTTGCTGATGATAGTGTTCCCAATCAACGTTACTGTTCCACTGCAGACGTCAACGTAGATCCCTCCCCCGTTCCCATCGGCCGTATTACTCAGAATCCAGTTCGATCTGAGTCGAATCGGTGCACTGCCGACCAGCCGGATTCCACCCCCTGTCTCGGCACAGCCATTGACGAGGGTCAGACCTTCCACCGTGACGTTGCGCCTGTCCTCCACGTTGATAGCAAGTACACTGTCCAAACCCTGACCGTCTACAACGGTTGAATAGGGTTGCAGCAGACGCGTGGCCCACGCCGAGGCGTCGTAGCCGCCGAGTATACTTAGCACCTTCCCTAAAGTCAGGTTCTCAGCGTACGTACCCTGAGCCACATGAATCGTTCCTCCGGCATACGTCTGGCTGATGGCATGGCCAATCGTAGCAAACGGGGAGACCCTGCTGCCCGTGCCGGTGATATCGCTGCCGATCTCAGCACTGACGTACGCATCACGATAGAGTCGATAGAAGCCAGCAACGAGCCTCCGCGGGTCTCCCTGCTCGGACTCCGCCAGCAATAGCCCACAGTCGGGCGGGCCCAACCGATCGGCACTCACCGTGATCGCGACGGTCACAGTCGCAGAGCGGCCATGTCTCAGCGTAACCGTTGGTGGGGTTACAAGAGCTGGCCAACCCTGAGCCGACAAGTGAGTCAGCGTGAACGTGTCTACAGTACCGCTGCGATTGGTCAAAGTGTAGGAAAACGCGACCGACTGTCCCAACCCACAGCCAGTAGTTTGCTCCGGTGGCATCACCTCCAGTCCACCGATCGACCTGGCACTCTGGGCCGAACCCCATCCCTCAACATCCCGTGTCCAGGCCGTCACCGTAGCCGGCGAGCCGTGATCGAGCCCGCGGAATGCCATCGCCACGCGATACCCCTCTCCCGCACTGGTACCCCTAGGAATGATACACACATCGTTCACGAACGGATCTTCCACGGTTGCATCAACAGGCGTATCCGCGATGAGCCGAACGTAGTCGCAGCTACGTGCATCAGTGAACGTTCCGGACACGATTACGCCCACACTCACCACATCCAGCTCCGTACACGGGCTGGTCACCTCGATCAGGGCTGTCATACCGGTCACGTCCGTGTAGACGCCATCAAGCGTTATGCTTGGAGAAACATGGTTGGTCCACGGCAAGAATGGGCTACTCAGCGGATGAATAGCCGAGCATCGCGTGATACCTGTTCCCTCGTGAACCTCGAAGTGCAAGTAGGAGTCTGCGCCAGCAGCATCGTCCCCGACCCAACCGATGACCTGACCAGGCACGACCTGAACACCGCGAATGATCTCTGCGGAGACTGCTGCGAGGTTGCCATAGAGGGTTTGGCAGTCTGCGCCTTCATGCACCAGATGTACAAACCCGCCATCACTTGCACCCGGCATACCTACGCCACGGAAGGAATACACAGTGCCCGTGGTCACGGCGTGGACAGGCATTCCCTCATCTGCCAACCAGTTGACGCCCAGGCGAAATCCATAGCGACTATAGACTCCGGCCCTTGACAATTGGGGACCAAATGTATCACGGATGTTCAGCGTGGTGGTGAGAGGATAGGTGAAGACGGACGGCACTCGCAGGAAAAGCCCACTGTCAAATGGAGCAGGAACTGCAGATGGGCAGGGATCAGCCTTTGCCAAGAGACTCGTAAGGCGCAGCAAACATACAACACCGATCATGGCGGCACCAAACGCCCAGACGAGCATCAATAGCCTAGATCGACGCACCCGGGATGTATCCAGTTCACATCGCTCACGTCGTGTCATCTTGGCCCCCTCCTACTCGAGTCGTCACCGTTTAGTGGCGCTCACTGGGTGAGTAATCAACTGCACAACATCACCCTTGCCAGCCAGATGTCTTGACTTGTGTTCGTATGTCGGATCCCCGCCAGCGGCGGCAGTGGCGGCGTACGTAATAGCTATGGTGGTGGCGGTGTATCGCTCGGCACCGGGCCATCTGAGCCAAATGGGCTAAACCAGAAGTTCCACTCCTCAGACTGTGCCACAGCTTTGTGGCTTTGAACGATCACAACCAGCCATCGACAATCCCCAATATACTCAGGTACGGGCAGTTCAGTACTCCACCTTGAGGTCAGGAGTTCGGGACTTGCGAACGACTTGCCCGTAGGCTTATGAAGCACAAACACCTGGAAGGTCTGCCCCCATCCCAGGTCTTGTTCCCACTGCCATTCAAAGGTGACCTGCGTGACCTGGTTTCTCCCCACAGTTGCATTCGCTTCCGGCTTGACTAGACGCGGCGGCGGAGGGGGTGGTCTCTGTGTCGACGTGAGGGTGGGAGTAGATGCCTTGGTCGGGGTCCGGGTAGGTGTGTGAGTTGGTATAGGGATTGGGGTGGATGTCCTGGTCGAGGTCGGCGTAGGTGACATGGTTGGAGTAGAAGTTGGAGTAATCGTTGAGGTTGGAGGCCGCACATGCGTTGGTCCGGTTGGCGCTATTGCTGGCAATGAGGGACTTGACGATCTGCAGCCAGACAACACCGACAGGCCCAATGCTTCCAGTAGTGCTATGCCGACTACAGTTGCTAGCATCGCATTGGAAAGCAGGCCTACGTTGCCAGCAATCAGCCTCCGGAGTTTGTAGTAGTTGCTTGCACACATATCTGATAGAGCCTTCCCTCAACGGTAGAATCGTGATGATAGCCGGTCAACGGTACAACGGCACAGCGAAGGCCCCTGGATGCACATCTATGACACACCTGGCCCGCCTGGAACTGAACTCAATGGATCTCCACGTCGTCAACATACGTCCATGTGTTCCACCACTCATGCTCACCATTGACATCTCTTAGAGAAATCTCTATACTCTCTCCACTGTAGGAGCCTAGATCGAACTCCACATGTTGCCATCCAGAGTCCCAGGCTTCGCGGTCGCAGCTAGATGCATTCCATTCAGTATTCCCATACTGACCGACGGGCTCATCAGTATTCCCATACTGACCGACGGGCTCATCGTCTATGCTGACCTGGAAGAAGTCATAGAAATCTAAGTCCTGACTGAAGACTCGGTACCTCAGCGCAAGAGTAGGGCCAAACGTCTGCGGCACTTTGAAGGTCTGCTTCACCCAGGCCTGGCCCACCGGCACTCCTCCCTGACAATCATAGTCCGGGCTACCAAGAACAAGGAAATGCTGTCCTCCCTCAGACTGAATTCCACAACCCAGATCACCCCCATGTTGCCAACAGTCCAGATCTCTTTCAAAGTCGCCGTTACACAGTATCGGCGGCTTTGATGTCAACGTAGGCTCAACAGGAGCACGAGGGCTTCGCCGAAACAAGGTATATATGGTGATGACAAGTGCTACAATTGCCACCACACCACCAATCCCCTGCCACACTGGATCACGCAGGAACTCGGTGAACCCGTTTCTTCGCCTCGGACTCTCTGTGGCTGCGATCTGCTTGTTTTCTTTTGCTTTCTTCAGCCTGTCAACAGCATCCGGGTAATCCGGCTCCTCTCGAAGAATCGCCTCAAACCCCTCGATCGCCTGATCCCAATTCCCACTATGAAGATCTTTCAGTGCCTGATCATAGAGACTCTGGAGCCTACGCTGCCTGCGAGCATAATCCAGTTTGGCCGTCGAATCCTTGTAGGATTGATCAATCTGGACAATCCTTAGAAGCAAAGTGATCGCCTCTGCCCAACCCCCGTCTTTGAGCCTGACTTCAGCTTCAATATAGATAGACTGCAGTTCCAATTTCCTTTCCGCCCGCTTAAGCAGATCAGCAGCATCCTCGTAGTTCTCGCCCGAATTGACTATGGTCTCGAGGTACCTGACAGCGGCTTCCCATCTCCTCCTGTCGTAACAAGCCTTACCCGCTCTATACAGGTCTTCGAGATCCTGTTTTCTTCTCCCTCGTTCCTTACTCTCGCGCATGCCTGTCTTCGCTTCACCCAGCTTCTGCCAGGCATTTCTGTACTCAGGATCGACCCCGATCAGTTCGCGGAAAGCCTTTTCAGCTTCTTCCCACACTTCCTTATCAAGACACTCAACGCCCCGGGCATACAACTCCTGCAGTCGTTCCGCTTCCTGAGCACTTACGTCCCTGATCGCAGACACGTTCTGTGCCTCGGGCTCAGTACTGTTTTCGCTCTTGCCATCTGCTTCTCTCGTCTTGACTCTGAACAAAGCACCGTCGGGAGATCGCATGTACAGCACCGGCGTGCCCCACTCCAGTGTATCTTCCGCAGCGAGGCTGACAGCCTTCCGCGCCTCCGCCACCGCCGCGTCTACTGGCATACTATCTGCCAAGGCGGAGTAGAAACTGCTCGAAAACTCAATCGCCGCCTGATCACTGATTGCGTACTGCATCGCCAGAATCACCGGGATCCCCCTCTTCACCAGAGTGGCAGCAGTGCTCGAAAAAACGTCTCGCTCGCTCGCCCTCGCTCCCTCGCAGGCATTCAGCAGAACCAGCCGAAGTGAGCGGTGATCAGCCAACAATCGTCCCAACTTCGTCGCTGTCAGATTCTCAGCCTTGCCATCCGTACCGACCAGGGCGATGGTACCCTCGTCCACGTTGCGATCAAACCCACCATGTCCGACGAAGTGAAAGATGTGTCAAGGTCCCCTACGCATAGCCTGATGCAACGCTCGCCAGGTTTGGCCTTCCAACCATGTCAGCTTCACTAAGCCATGCGCTTCCAAGCTCTGGATAGCTTCCTCAACCCGCTGCTTCTCGCCAGCAACATCTAGCGGAGGCAGATCGCTTGGACTGACAACCATCCCCAGAACACGTAATGGTGGAAGGACTCTCAAAGGGTCGACAGATTGAGGCAATTCCGGATAACGCACCACCGGTGTGTTGCGAGAGAGACAGACGTATTCCCCTCGACGCGAGTCATACAGGAATTCCCAAGGCACTGCAGCCAACTCAGGTGGATGGATGCGCAGCTTCAGCCGCAGTCCCTTGCCCTGGTCCGCCGCTATCTCAAAGCTCACGTCATACCGGCTACGTACCTCACCAACCAGCAACGCGTCAAACAGGGCTTGGCCAAAGCCCTGGACAACGCGTTCTTTCTCCGAGAGAATCCTACGCAGCTTCGCGCCAGAGCAAAGCAGGGCGATTTGCAGATCCTTCAATCTACTCTCTAGGCCATGCTCGTCAAAGGGAAAGCACATCGTCTCCCTTGCTTCCCCTGCTGGCGAGCGCACCACCACCAACGGATACCCCCTTTCAGTGCCAGAGCCGACCTCTAGTTCAAAATCAAGGTAGCTCAAGTGCCTCGAACTTGAGTCAGCAAAGAGGACATCTGCATCCATGCTCCACCTCGCGCATCACTGTGAGACTGCATCGCACAGCCAACCGCCTTATGTGCCCGATTCACTGAGTCAGCATGCCAGGCCATAACTCGTGCAACTAGCCAACAGTGACTTCAACTTATGTTGCTATGACTTGGTGGACACCTGCCCGGCTCTGCGCCAGAGCCAGTCCTGCACCCAACCAGCCTATCACACCCATATGTCCAGTCCACGAATGCTTGCTGACAGTATTCGCCCTTCACCATCCACACAACCATCGAGAATACACAACCGGACTTCGCAGGTACTCATTCTGATGGTAACAGTACCCAAGATCTCGACTCCCGACAGGGTCGCAATCGGATGTTTCGACAAAGAGGAAAACAGAGATAACTCGATAGGAGACGCTCAGAGAAACGCAATCGAGTAGCTCGATTGCAGAAGAAGTGAAGAATTGTGGCAGGCGCATTGCCGGTGCGCATTGTGGTCCCCGCCCCCCAGAGAGTTGACCTTCCGGGCTGCCCAATCCAAGAGACCCGTCCCAGTGCGTTGAAAAATGCAGTTGTCCCTCTTGGGCGCTTGGTATTCTACTATACTTTCGCAGCAAAGTCAAAGACACGCATTCACTCATCTAAAATGTTACTGAGGTAGAATGGTTCTTCCAAATGATAATGTTACTGGAGGAATCATGCCCTACGAAGACAAAATGACGGTTGATGAACGACGGAAGTATCTGCGGCGGATGAAGAAGCGCTATAATGAAGCGGATCGCAAAGGCAAGGGCGAACTGCTGGACGAGATGGAAAGGTACACAGGACTGCATCGCCAGAGCCTGGTCCGGCTGATGAACGGCGATCTGTGCCGCAAACCACGTTGCAGAGAACGGGGTAGAACCTATGGCCCGGAGGTGGACGACGCGCTGCGGATCATCGCCAAGAGTCGTGACGACATCTGTGCTGAGCGGCTGCGGCCGACACTGGCGGAGATGGCCAGGCATCTGGCAACACACGGCGAACTGGAGGTAACTCCCGAACTGCTCGATCAACTCGGGCGGATCAGCGTCTCCACCGTCAGGCGGAGCCTGAACCATAGCAGGCAAGATCAGCGCCGGTTGCCCCAGCGGGCAGGTCGCAAGCCTAACAAGATACTGCAACAGGTTCCCATGGTACGTATTTCCTGGGACGAACAGGAACCCGGACACTTCGAGGTCGACTTGGTCCACCACGGCGGTCCGAGTACCTCTGGAGAATACGTCTGCTCTCTGCAGATGATCGACGTGGCCACTGGCTGGAGCGAACGAGCGGCTGTGCTGGGGCGAAGCTACGTGGTGATGCAAGATGCCTTCCAATACCTCTTGCCCCACATCTCCTTCCCGGTACTCGAGGTCCATCCTGACAACGACTCAGCTTTCTTCAACCAGCACATGTTCCGCTTCTGGGGCGACAAGCTCGCCGGCGCTCGTCTTTCCCGCAGCCGTCCCTACCAGAAGAATGACAATCGCTTCGTCGAGCAGAAGAACGCCACCCTGGTCCGCGCCTACCTGGGCCATGTGCGGCTCGACACAGTGGCCCAGACCTGGGCCGTGAACCATCTCTACGAGCGCATGTGGCGCTACTACAACTTCTTCCAGCCCGTGATGCGTCTCAAAGAGAAGATCGTGATCCCCGGTACCGATGGCCAACTGGCCCGCATCAAGAGGAAGTATGATGAAGCACACACCCCCTTCGAGCGCTTGGCGGCGACCAACGTGCTCACACCAGAACGCCAGGCCCAGTTGGAAACCATGTATGAGCAGACCAATCCGTGTCAGCTGCGGCGCGAGATCTATGACCGCCTGGAGTACATCTTCGCACTGGAGGGCGCTGTCCCGGGCGTGGCCCAAAACGTCTATCTGACGCTGAGGACCAGTCCTCTGCGAGAGCAATTCGATGACAGCGTGCCCAGCTGCGGCACAGGGTCCTAAGGATGTCGACGCAATATGCATTGCATTGGCTCCACGCGCGCGGCCCCTCGGCCAAGGCCAGGCTGTGGAAATGTGGACAACTCTCCGCAGGGCTCCGAGTTGCCCACATTTCCACAGCCTCTACGACGACGGTAGTGAATCGCCAGCCTGGAGCCACTCAATCCCTGGAAAGGAGGGGGGCATTTCAGTAACATTGTCTTTTGATAGAACCACCTGGCTTCAGTAACATTATCATTTGACTTGACAGGAGACAGAAGGCTGATGAGCGCCCGAAAGCAACAGCCATACATACTCTCGCGCGCTGGTGGATGGACGCACGATGCGCCCGGGATGCAGTTCGAGCGGCTGCGGAAAGAGCGGGGAGAGCCATCCCCATCGCCCTAGCGAAACGCTTCCGCGGGACCGTAGGGAGCGAGCCCCACTGTGATGTACGGATTGATGGCCGTGTCATCCTCGCGATGGGCGAAGCGCCACATGCGAGCGCACAGATCTCGCTTGATGCCCGCGTACGCCAGGTCGCCAGACACGTTTCTCATCTCATGGGGATCAGTGCGGAGATCGTAGAGCTCATCCCAGTCAAAACCGTTGAACACGTACTTGAATTCCTTCGTCATAACCGAGCGTTGAGTGTAATACAGCTCCACGCCATTGCACTGGGTGTGGATATCATCGCGCCAGGTGGCGGGTGTCTCGCCCCGCAGAAACGGGAGGAGACTCGCACCGGCGAAATGGCGGCCTGAGGTCACCCCGGCCGCTTCGAGAAAAGTGGGGGCGAAGTCCGCCAACGAGACAAACTCGCCCACCCACCGCCCGGGGTTCTTGATCCCGGCCGGCCAGCGGACGATGGCCGGGACGTGGTAGGCGCCTCGAAAGCAGGGGATGCCCTTGGCGAACAGCCCGTGCTCGCCGCAGTAATCGCCGTGATCCGAGCAGTACAGAACCAACGTGTTTTCCCCCTGGCCCGTGCGTTCCAACGCCTCCATAACTTGACCGAACAAGTCATCCAGGTAGGAACAGTAAGCCCAGAAGTGGCGGATGGCATCCCTGGCCTCGCGTTCCGACAGTTGGCCGAATACCTGTTCGCGCATCCGCTGGTAGATCGCCGGCTTGTCAGCCAGTTCGTCCCCGTAGCTGGGAGGCAACGGCACGTCGTCCAGGTCGTAGAGACGGAGGAATCGCTCCGGCACGTCATAGGGATCGTGTGGCGCAATAGCGCCCACGTAGACGCACCACGGCCCGCGAACATCTGCCAGCGTGTCCAGCACGTCCAGCGCCTTCTCCACTGCCATCTCATCGTGTGGATTGCCCGCTTCGCCGCTCGTGCCGTACAGCCGGTACGTGCCATAGCCCGGACGCAGCATCTCGGCATCGCCACGTCGCGTCACTTCTGGGCTCCCTGCCAGTTCACGGTAGAAGTCCCACGTCACCCCGTGATGCGTGCCGGCGGCGGCGCTCACGAAGTGCTCTGTCCATCCCCTGTCCGCCGGTGATTCCTCCACACTGACGTGCCACTTGCCGGAGAAATGCATCTGGTATCCGGCGTCAGCCAAGTCCTCACTCCACAGGCGCACGCTCTCCTTCGGTCCACGGCTCAGCGCCTGGCGGTTGCAGACGTTATTCCACACACCGTGGCGCGATGGATAGAGCCCGGTGAAGAAGGTGGCCCGCGACGGACAGCAGTGCGGCGATGGACAGTACGTATCGGTGAAGGTGACCCCTTCCCGCGAGAGCCGGTCCAGATTGGGTGTGAATGCCGGATGCCCCGCCAGAACCGTATCGGCGCGCTGATGGTCGGTCATGAAGATGAGTATGTTTGGAGATTCCATTCGCTATCCCTCTATATGGGACTTCACCTCCTGCCACAAAGCCTCTAGATCATCGATGCCCAATGCCCTCATATCCAGGCCCCGCTCGCGGGCTATCTGCTCCATGCCGCGAAAGCGCCGCTCAAAGCGTACGTTCGCTTTCCGCAAGGCGGTCTCCGGATCCAGATCGAGCCAGCGGGCCCAGTTGACCACCGCAAACAGCAGGTCGCCTAACTCCGCCTCCCGCTCGACCTGGATGGTTGCAGCCTCCACCTCGGCCAGTTCCTCGCGGACCTTGTCGGCCACGCCGCCCGTCTCGGTCCAATCGAAACCCACCCGGGCCGCACGCCGGCTGTAGGTGTCCGCCTGCTGCAGGGCGGGCAAGGCTGCCGGCACCCCGTCCAGCACCGAGGGCTCTCCCCCGGACGCACCGTCAGCATTCGCCCTCTCCTCGCGTTTCAGATCCTCCCAGCGCTGCAGCACCTCCCCGGTGTCACTCACCTGCTGATCGCCCCACACGTGTGGGTGACGGTGCTTGAGCTTGGCATCAATTCCGGCAATTACCTGTGGCATCTTGAAGTCGCCCTCTTCGGTGGCGATCTGCGCGTGAAGCAGAACCTGGAGCATCAGATCCCCCAGTTCCTCCTGCAGCGCGCGTATGTCGCCCGCGTCGATGGCTGCCACAACCTCGTACGCCTCCTCCAACAACCCTCCGCGCAGGCTGTCGTGGGTCTGCTCGCGATCCCACGGACAACCACCCGGCGCACGAAGATGGGCCACCGTGTCCTGCAATCCCTCAAAACTGGTGACGCCCGGCAGTGGCGGTAGATACAGCGCAGTGAGGTGAGCAACGCCACGGCGGTCAAGTTCGTACAGCGGCAGAGTGTCAACCTGCTGCGCGGGGGTCCCCGCTGCATGCACCAGCACCACTTCATGGTCTTCGGGATACTGGTTCATCAGGGTGAGCTTGACGTCTGCTGCCAGCGAACGGCTGTAGAGCTGGCCCACCATAGCCGGCAGATCTGGGTTAAGTGGTGGATGATCGCGCGCCGCCAGCTCTATGGCGTCATATATCTGCAGCCCGGCTAGCGCATCCATCCCCAACGCCACGAGCGTGGGCTCGACGAAACTGAGCCCCTCTACAATGCGTACCGTCAGGCCAGCCACTTCCGCGCGCGCCAGCACCTGCGTCACGGTCGCTTCGCCCACCAGCGGATGCCCGGGCACGGCGTACACAACACCCGCCGGGCGATCACCTAGCCGCAGCACTTCGTCCACGATCGCTGCGTACACCTGTGGGAAATTCGCCGCATCTTCGTAGAGGTGATCGAAGGAGTGCAGTTCCAGACGAGGGGGCAGCCCGGCCACAGCCAGGTGATGGCCTGTGCGCAGCCAGCATTCATCGCTGGCCTCTAACACATCCCACGCTTCCCGGGTCAGACAGTGTGGATTACCCGGGCCCAGACCGACAATCGTGATGACTCCCATAGGGACCTCCGTCGCCTCAGAAACCAGGCTTTTCGGAAAAGACCTGGCTCCTTGGCGCTTCCGCTTTTCTCCTCTGAAACGACAAAGGGGCAAGGCAATTCCTGCCTTGCCCCCCACGCACCTGCGTAGTTTCTTCCAGACGCTCTAGCGCTTCGTATACTGAGGTGCCTTGCGGGCGCGCTTGAGTCCCGGCTTCTTCCGCTCCTTCGCCCGCGAGTCACGGGTGAGGAAACCTCCCTTGCGTAGGATCGGTCGCAGGTCTGGGTCCAGCTTCAGAAGCGCACGCGCAATACCCAAGCGGACCGCCCCGGCCTGGCCTCTCACCCCCCCGCCTTTCACGATGACACTGACGTTGCAGCGATTCTCCGTCGCCGTTGCTTCCAGGGGCTCCCTCAAATGGATGACATCCCAACTCCGGGCGAAGTAGTTCTCAAGTGGCCGGTCATTGACGATGATCGTGCCATCTCCCCCGGGAAAGAGACGCACCCGGGCGGTAGCTGATTTGCGTCGCCCAACTGCCTCATAATACTCAGTTGCCATTCCCCTCTCCTATCAACTCAATTCCCACGTGGTGGGCCGCTGTGCCGCGTGGGGATGATCCGGCCCAGCGTAGACCTTCAGCTTCTTGAACATCCGTCGCCCCAACCTGTTCTTGGGCAACATCCCCCGTACTGCATGTTCAATCACGCGTGTCGGATGCTTCTGACGCAGAACACGTAATGTGGTCTTCTTGAGCCCACCTGGATAGCCAGAGTATTGGTAGTACATCTTCTGATCCAGCTTGCGCCCGGTCACGTGGAACTTCTCAGCGTTGACAACAATCACGTAGTCACCAACATCAACCGCGGGCGAGTAAGTAGGCTTGTGCTTGCCGCGCAGTATACGCGCCACCTGAGAGGCCAGACGGCCCAGAGTCTGTCCTGAAGCATCCACCACGTACCACTCTCGCTCAACTTCACCTGTCTTCGTAACGTAGGTCTTCATCACATACCCTCTTCAGAGACCAGGTTGTTCATGCGATGGTACATCGCCAAGAACCTGGTTGCTCCCCTAGTATTTCACGCCCACGAGGCAGAGTCCAAAAGGCGGGGCCGTTGGGCCCGCGCGGCTGCGATCACACGCAGCCAACGCATCTGCGAACGCTGCCTGCCCCATCCTGCCTCGCCCCACCAACAGTAACGTTCCGATGATACTGCGCACCATATGATAGAGAAAGGCATTCCCCTCAATGTCAAAAGTCAGCCACGGCGGCTGATCACTCCATTCGGCCACCAGCACGCGCCGCACCGTGACCTGGCCCTGCGGTGGCTGCCCGAACGTTGCAAAGTCGTGCTCGCCCACCAAGAGCTGGCTCGCCCTCTGCATAGCCCCCACATCCAATGGAGCGGCTACGTGCAGACTGTGAGTCCGACCTAAGGGACAGCGTACCGGCGCACAATAGAGCGTATATCGGTAACGCCGGCTACGGGCATCGTAGCGCGGGTGGAAATCCGGCGCACACTCATCGACTTCCTGAATAGCGATGTCGGACGGGAGAACAGCATTCAGTGCTCTCCTCAAGCTCACCAACTCATGCCGCCAGGCTGTATCGAAGGCGATGACCTGTCCCGTCGCATGTACACCGGCATCGGTGCGCCCCGCTGCCAGGATAGTGATCCGCTCCTGGGTCACTTGTAGCAGCGCCGATTCTAGTGCCGCTTGCACGGTTGGGGCGTTATCCTGACGTTGGAACCCACTATAGCCGGTTCCATCGTAGGCAACGGTCGCCCGCACCCGCATCACCGCGCCTATCTACCTCCCGCCTCTACTCCTCAACCAGCTCCAACAGAACCATCGACGCGGCGTCGCCCTTGCGTGGCCCTAGCTTGTACAAACGCGTATAGCCACCAGGCCTGTCCACGTAACGCGGCGCGATCTCATCAAAAAGCTTCTGCACGACGTCCACCTTCGTGCCATCAGGCTCCCGCACCCAACGATCCAGGCGGCCAGCAACCAGACGCCGGGCGTGAACGCCACGGTCTGGATCTTCCTGCTCCACCGCCAGACTTCGCTTCGCCAACGTGATCAGTTTCTCAGCCTGTCCACGGATCGCCCTTGCCTTCGCCTCGGTTGTCTCAATGCGCTCGTGCTGAAACAGCGCCGACACGAGGCTACGGCGCAAGGCCGTGCGCTGGCCGCTGGAACGGCTTAGTTTCTTTCCTGCGACACGGTGTCGCATCTACTCACCTCCACTCTCCCCTGCGTCCTCCTCCAGATAACCCCGCTCCTGGAGTCGTTCTCTCAACTCACCCAGCGATTTCTGCCCGAAGTTGCGAATGGTCAGCAACGTATCATCGCCCAATGCCAGCATTTCCAGCACCTCACCCACGCTGGTGATGCCGGTGCGCCTGAGGGAGTTGAACACACGCACGCTCAGGTCAAGCTGTTCAATAGGGATTTCATAAACCTCGCCGGGCAAGCCCGTGCCTTCTTCAACCGGCTCGGCCTCTTCCTCCAAAGCAAGGCCAGCAACGAGCCGCAGATGAGTCACCAGGATACGCGCAGATTCCTTAAGCGCATCCAGCGGTGCAATCCGCCCATCGCTCCAGACCTCCAATGTCAGGCGGTCGTAGTTGGTCATCTGACCCACGCGTGCCCGGTTTACATCGAAGGCAACACGGCGAATGGGGCTGAATATCGCATCCACAGGCAGCTCGCCAATCGGCATGCGCCCACGCCCATCGGCCGGCATATAGCCCTGTCCATTCTCAACTGTGAACTCGCAGTCGAGGTACACATCGTCGACATCTACAGTGAACAGGTACAAGTCCGGGTTCAAGACCTCGATTTCCGGCGGCGCCTGAATGTCGCCAGCCGTCACCGTGCCCTCCCCGCGTACCTGGAGCGTCATGCGCATCGGCTCCCGGCTATCCATCTTCAGACGCAGCTGTTTGACCTGCAACATGAACTGCATCACGTCCTCTCGCACGCCGGGGATAGCAGCGAACTCGTGTGCGATATCCGTAACACGGATCGACGTCACCGCCGCGCCAGGCAGAGAGGAGAGCAAGACACGCCGGAGAGCGTTGCCCAATGTGATTCCAAAGCCACTCTCCAGTGGGCCGATTATGAACCGGCCGTATGTCTGGGAAATCGCATCCGTCTCGATTTTCGGCAATACTTGAACTGACAAACCGTCGCCTCCTATACTCGATCAGCTCCTGAACCGAACCAGGCACCAACTCGCAAGCATTCTCACCGGATTGGGACAATCAACAGCGTCCTAGAAGCCCACACAAGCGAGCCGACCATTCCCCCAGAACAGACTCAGAAGCGAGACGTAGGATATTCCCTAGCGCGAATAGTACTCCACAATCAACTGCTCACTCAACGCCGTGTCAATGTCCTCCCGCGTAGGTACCCTCATGACTCGAGCTGCCATGGCCCGGCCATCCAGACTCAGCCAGTCAGGCACCGCTCCATCATCCAACTGCTCAGCACGGTCCTTGAAGTACGTGCGTTTCCGACTTCCATCCCGGACCGCGATGCTATCTTGCGCACGGACGATATACGACGGGATGTTCGTGCGACGGCCATTGACGAGGAAGTGGCCATGTTGCACCAGTTGGCGAGCCTGCGCCCTTGAGTCGGCGAATCCAAGACGATAGACGACGTTGTCCAGTCGGCTCTCCAGAACGACAAGCAGATTCTCACCCGTGAGCCCAGGCCGACGCTCAGCCTCATGGAAGTAGCGGCGGAACTGACGCTCCAACACACCATAGATACGCCGCGCCTTCTGCTTCTCGCGCAATTGGCGCGAGTAGTCAGACAGACGACGCCGGCGAAACTGAGCTAGACGACCGTGCTCGCCGGGTGGATAACCACGATCTCGCTCAAACGGACACTTGGGCGAGAAGCAGCGTTGTCCCTTCAGGTACAGCTTCTCCCCTTCACGACGACATAACTTGCAAACTGGGCCTGTGTATCTGGCCATACGTTACACTCCTAAACGCACTTCTACGTCTCAACCCCCGGACTACGTCCGGCGCTTCTTTGGTGGCCGACAACCGTTGTGAGGAATTGGAGTCACGTCAGTGATGGAACGCACTCTAAGACCCGCTGCCTGGATGGAGCGAATCGCAGCTTCCCGTCCGGGGCCAGGCCCCTTAACGTAGACGTCTACCTCAACCATTCCGTTGTCCATCGCCTCCCGGGCCGCTCTCTGAGCAGCCTGCCGGGCCGCGAAAGGCGTACTCTTGCGTGACCCCTTGAATCCGACTGTCCCACCGCTACACCAGTTGATGACGTTGCCCTGCGAATCAGTCATCGTGACAATCGTGTTATTGAAGGTAGCATGAATGTGAGCCTGTCCTCGCGGCACATTCCTCTTAACCTTGCGTCCCCCGCGACGCCGACTTGTTTGCCTATCTCGTGCCATTCGCCCTCCTGCCTTCGTTTGCAGCCCCGCTGCAACTACTTCTTCTTCATACCACGTCGCCGCCCACGGCCAGGCACCGTCTTCTTGGGACCGCGCTTGGTGCGAGCGTTCGTCCGCGTACGCTGGCCATGCACGGGCAGATTGCGGCGGTGACGCAAGCCCCGATAGCACCCAATGTCTATCAGACGCCTGATGTTCATCTGCACTTCGCGTCGCAAATCACCCTCAACCTGATACTCGCGTTCAATGACCTCGCGCAGCGCCGTGGTCTCCGACTCTGTCAGATCCCTAACTCGTGTATCCGGGCCCACTCCAGCCTTGCTCAGGATGTCACTGCTCAGGCTACGACCGATGCCGTATATGTACGTCAGGCCGATTTCCACCCGCTTGTTCCGTGGCAAGTCTACCCCTGCAATACGCGCCATACTTCCCTCCGCTCAGAACCTTCTAAGAGATTCCAACAACCGAACCCCAATCTCTGGGATTCGAGATCCGACGGATTGGAACAATCCGACGGATTGGAACAATCCGCATCATCCCTGACGTTGCTTATGCTTTGGATTCTCACAAATCACCCGCACCACACCACGCCGCCGGACGATCTTACACTTCGGACAGCGCCGCTTCACTGATGGCGATACCTTCATCGTACATACCTCCTCACGTTTCAACACCTACATTCGAGTCAGAATTTCAGCATCGCCATCGGTGACGGCGATACTATGCTCAAAATGTGCCGTCAACTCCCCATCGCGCGATGCCACCGTCCAGTGGTCATCCATGACTTTCACAGAGCTATCTCCGGCCAGTACCATCGGTTCCAACGCCACAGTCATTCCCTTGCGTAGGCGCACCCCCCTGCCTGGCTGACCGTAGTTGGGTATCTGCGGATCTTCGTGCATCTGACGGCCAATGCCGTGGCCCGTATACTCACGCACGACGTTGTATCCGCGGCCCTCGACATAGGCCTGAATGGCGGCGGATATGTCACCAGAGCGGTTGCCCACCCTGGCAGCAGCAATCCCGGCGTAGAGCGCGCCTTCGGTCACTTCCAGCAGCCTCTGCGCGTCAGGGCTGATCTGCCCCACCGGGATCGTGACCGCCGCGTCACCGTGATAGTCATCCAGAATCGCTCCGACATCTATGCTGATGATATCCCCTTCGTGCAGCACACGGGGGCCTGGAATGCCATGCACCAATTCCTCGTTCACCGAGGCGCAGATACTGGACGGAAACGGATTCTCACTCCCCGGGGGGTAGCCCTTGAAGGACGGAATAGCGTTGCGCTCGTGGATCAACGTCTCCGCCAAGCTGTCCAATTCGCCTGTCGTCACGCCTGGCTTAACCCACTTCCGCATGCTCTCCAATACCTCAGCCACAACCCGAGCGGCGCGGCGCATCTTGGCGACCTCCGTCGGCGACTTCAGAGTGATCAATGGTTACTCCTTACCTCTCACTTGATGAACCCCTCATAGTGGCGCATCAAGAGTTGAGCTTCCAACTGCCGCATTGTATCGAGCACTACGCCGACCACGATCAGCATACCCGAAGACGTGATGAGCAGTATCCGCGTCTGCATGAACAGATCCACAATGAAGGGCAACACCGCTACGCCACCCAGGAACAGCGCGCCTACCAGCGTAATGCGCCGATACACCGAGTTGATGTACTCACCCGTCTTTCGACCAGGCCGAATCCCAGGGATGAAGCCACCCTGTCGTTGCAGGGCACCCGGCAGATCCTGCTGCTGAACCATCACATCTGTATAGAAATAAGTGAAACCCACAACCATCAAGAAGAAGATCAGACCATACCACGGGCTCTGTCCGCCGAAGAAAGACATCACGCCTTGAGCAAACTGACTCACCCTCACGTTGTCGCTAGCGATGAAAAACTGCGCAATCACCGCGGGGAAGGTGAGAAAGGACTGGGCGAAGATCAGCGGGATCATGCCGGCGGTATTGATGCGCAATGGGATATGGGTGCTACCTCCCGCATACATCTTGATACCCCGCACGCGCTTACCATACTGCACCGGGATCCGTCGTTCTCCTTCCTGCACTACCACGATGACGAACATCGTGATGGCCGTTATCGCCAGGAAGACACCTACCATCAACACGCCCATGCCCGTGCCGCCACTGCCCGTCGTCTGGGCCTGGGTCCAGATGCGCCACAGGCTGTCCGGCACGCGGGCCACGATGCCGCTGAAGATAATCAACGACAGCCCGTTGCCTATACCCTGCTCGGTGATCAGATCTCCCAGCCAGATGGCAAACATCGTGCCGGCTGTCATCGCCACCAGCACCGACAGGGTGGGCAGGATATTCTCCGCAGGACTGAAGCCGAACTGCGGCAAGACGGGGGCACCACCCGCGCCCGCGCTGAAAACCCGGGCCTGGCTGAAAGCCTGCAACATAGCCAGCGGGATGGTCACGTAGTACTGCCACTGATTGAGCTTACGCCGGCCGGCATCCCCCTCCTCACTGAGGCGCTCTAGACTAGGGAAGATCGGGGTTAGTAGCTGGAAGATGATCGTAGACGTGATGTACGGGTATACGCCGTTCGCCATGACCGAGAAGTTGGCCACTGCCCCGCCAGACAGAAGATCCAACAAGTTGAACAACTGGCTGGTACCACCCGTGCCCGACAGCAACTGCTGCAGGGCCGCCTGATCCACCCCGGGCACCGGCACGTGCGATGCCAGGCGATATACAATAAGGATCAACAGTGTATAGAGCAACTTGCGTCGCAAGTCGGGCAGAGTCATGGCGTTCCGCAAAGCCTGAATCATCGCTGCACTCCCAATCCGTTGCCGTTCTTCAACTCGCGCTTAGCGCGTCCGATAGCCACCGCGCTGCCAGGGCAGCTTCTCCACTACCCCCCCAGCAGCCTCAATCTTGGTCTGCGCACTAGACGAGATCCGATGCGCCTTCACCGTGAGCGGGTGTTGAACGTCTCCGTGCCCAAGAATGACAACCAACTCGTCCGCGCGATCGATAATACCCGCCTCCGCCAGCGTCGCCGGTGTGACCTCGGAGCCCTCTTCAAAAGCCGCCAAGCGGTTGAGGTTAACCGGTGTAAACTGAACACGCCACGGGTCGCGGAAGCCCACGCCTCGCGCGAACGGGATCTTCCGCACCAGGGGCAACTGTCCGCCCTCGAAGTAAGGCCGCACACCGCCCCCGCTGCGAGCTTTCTGGCCTTTTGTACCACGTCCGGCCGTCTTGCCCTGTCCCGCAGCAATACCCCGGCCAACACGCTTGCGTTTCTTCACCGCTCCCTTAGCGGGCTTAAGCTCATGTGCCTTCACGCGTCACCCCCACCAACCAACTAGCTCGATTCTTCCACTGACACCAGGTGCTGCACTTTGGCGATCATCCCTCGAATGACCGATGTATCCTCCTGCTCCACCGTTTGATGCATCCGCCGCAGCCCTAGCGCCTGCACTGTCCGCTTCTGCCGAAAGGAATACCCTATCGGGCTCTTCGTAAGTGTAATGAGCAAGCGTCTACCTTTCTTCGCAGCGCTCATTTCCCTCGCCTCCAGAACGGCATCACCTTGACCTGATCCACGCCGCGCTCTCGGGCGACATCCTCTGCTCGGCGCAATTTCTCAAGGCCATCCATCGTCGCCCGGACCACATTGAGAACATTAGAACTGCCCTGCGACTTAGTGAGCACATCGCGTATGCCGGCCGCTTCGACCACGGCCCGCACACCACCAGCCGCGATCACGCCCGTGCCCGGTGTAGCAGGCCGCAGCAACACTCTGGCGCCGCCGCATGTTCCAACCACTTCGTGCGCGATCGTAGTCTGCACCATGGCGACCGGTCGCATATCACGGCGTGCACGCTCCGTGGCCTTGCGAATTGCATCAGGCACGGCACGCGCCTTGCCGATTCCCATACCGACACGTCCGCGGTTGTCGCCCACCACTCCCACGACGCGGAAACCAAAGCGCCGACCACCCTTCACAACCTTAGCGACCCGCGTGATGTCTACGACCCGCTCGTCGAGTTCCTCTCGTTCTGCGAAGACTTCGCGATCCCGTACGTTCCCTATGGCCATTCTGCCTCCGTTGCACCCCTAAAACTCGAGCCCACCCTCACGGGCCCCATCCGCCAGGGCCTTCACCCGGCCGTGGTACTGATACCCGCCCCGGTCAAAGACCACCTGCTTCACACCCTGGCTCAACGCACGATCTGCCAGTACCTTGCCCACCACGCGTGACTGCTCAGTCTTTGTCAACCCCTGAAGCTGTCCCTCCACCTCTGGGTCAACAGTCGAAGCAGAAGCAAGCGTATTGCCCTGGCTATCATCAATCAGTTGAGCATAGATGTGACGCAAGCTGCGAAACACATTCAGGCGCGGCCGCTCCGGCGTTCCAGTCACGTGCTTTCGCACGCGCTTATGCCGCCGCAAACGAGCCACTCGACGATCAATCTTTGGCATATCACAACCTCAATCCACGGACTAAGACTAAGAGCTTCCCAAGAAACCGCAAACGGATTGGAACAATCCGCGCTTACCCCGGCCCTCCATATGAGCCGGCCACAGATCGAGCAGAGCCCACGACGGCCGGCAACGGCCCCACTCCATCGGACGCCACCAACCGCTGCGGTCGATCACGTCATCCGATCTTACCGGCTTTGCCGGCCTTGTGGCGCACGTGCTCGCCAAGATAGCGGATCCCCTTGCCTTTATACGGCTCAGGTGGCCGCCAGGCACGGATTTCCGCCGCCACTTGCCCCACCAGCTCCTTGTCCACCCCGTTCACGGTGATCACTTTCTGGCGAGGCTCTACCTCAAACTGGATTCCCTCAGGCGGGGCAACACGCACCGAATGGGAGAAGCCCAACTGCATCATGAGGCTCCCATCTCCCTGCTGATCCACTCGATAGCCCACACCCTGGACCTCTAACTTCTTCTGGAAGCCTTTGGTCACGCCCAGTACCATGTTATTCAGCAACGCCCGCGTCATGCCGTGCAACGCTTTGTGGTGCCGATGATCGCTCGGGCGATACACCCGCAGATCATTATCATCGAGCTCGATCTTCATATCCGGATGGAACTCGCGGGAAAGGCTACCCTTGGGCCCTGTCACCACCACCCGGTTCCCTTGAACATCAACGCGCACCCCGTCGGGTATCGGGATGGGCATACGACCAATCCTTGACACGAACCGCCTCCTCCCTCACCACCTACCACACATAGCACAGCACCTCACCGCCCACACCCAGGCGGCGAGCCTGTTGTCCCGTCAACACGCCTTTAGGCGTCGAGAGAATAGCTATGCCCATGCCGCTCTTGACCCACGGTATCTCAGGCACGCGGGTGTAGATGCGGCGTCCTGGCGTACTCACGCGCTTCAAGCCCGTGATTACCGAGTGACGCTCTCTCCGCTCACCCACATACTTGAGCTTGATAGCCAGTTGTGGCTGTGGGTGCTCGCTCGTCACGCGGAAGTCCTCAATGAACCCCTCGTTCTTCAGGATACCGGCAATCGCCACCTTGATCTTGGACGAAGGCAATCTTACGCCCGGGTGTCCTACGCTCAGGGCATTGCGGATGCGTGTCAACATGTCGGCTATCGGATCAGATGTCGTCATCAAGCAAAACCTCGCTCCATTAGTTCACCAACTTGACTTGACTACACCAGGGATTTCTCCCCGCAAGGCAAGCTCTCGAAAGCAAATGCGGCACAACTGGAAGCGCCGCATGTATCCACGCGGTCGACCACAGATCTTGCAGCGATTGCGCACCTGTACCTGATACTTGCGTCGAGTCTCTCGAATCGGCAGACACTTCCTCGTCATACGTGATCCTCCCCAGGTTTACCAGCCCCTACGACGGAAGGGCACCCCCAACAACTCCAGCAGTCGCCGTCCCTCCTCGTCTGTATGAGCCGTGGTGACGATGCTGATTTCCATGCCGCGTATCTTGTCAATCGAATCGTAGTCAATCTCCGGGAACACCAACTGCTCACGCAGACCCAGCGTGTAGTTTCCATGTCCATCCAACGTGTCAGGGACACCACGGAAGTCGCGCTGCCGTGGCAACGCTACATTGCACAACCGGTCGAGGAATGCCCACAGACGATCTCCTCGAAGTGTCACTCTGACACCGATGGCACGACCTTCACGCAATTTGAAATTCGCGATGGACTTACGCGAGCGCGTGATCACGGGTTTCTGGCCGGTGATCGTCGTGATATCCCTCACCGTGCTGTCCAACGCCTTCGCGTTCTCCAAGGCCTCGCCGACGCCCACGTTCACCACGATCTTCTCCAGACGCGGCACTTCCATGATATTGCGGTACCCGAACTCTTCCATAAGAGCGGGCTGAATCTCTTCACGATAGCGCTGTTTCAATCGCTGCATCACTTCGCCTTCCTACTCCCGAGCGGGAAAGGGTATCAGTCAACCACCTCACCGCACTGCTTGCACACACGCACCTTGCGTCCATCGTCCTGCAGTGCAAACCCTACCCGTGTGCGCTGGTCACACCGTGGGCACACCAGCGCTAAGTTAGAGATGTGAATCGGAGCCTCAAACTCAATCACACCAGGTTGAACCTGAGCACGCCCGGCGCGCATAGGACGCTGGTGCTTCTTCACAACGTTGACTCCAGAGACAACAACCCGGCTGTCCTTCAACAGCACCCGCTGCACCGTTCCACGCAGCCCTCGGTCGTTGCCCGAGATTACCTCTACAGTATCGCCCTTCTTGATTCGACTGGCCACGCTGCACACTCCCTCAAGTGTCGCCTCTACAGCACCTCAGGGGCCAATGAGACGATCTTCATAAATCCCTTTTCCCGCAACTCGCGGGCCACCGGCCCGAAAATACGTGTGCCTTTCGGGTTGTGGGTTGCCCCATCCAGAATCACCGCCGCATTGTCATCGAAGCGGATGCCGGAGCCGTCAGAACGGCGATACTCCTTCGCCGTGCGCACGATAACCGCCCGCACGACCTCGCCCTTCTTCACCTGCCCCTTCGGAGTGGACTGCTTCACAGTCGCCACAATGATATCACCCACCCTGCCATACCGTCGCCGAGAACCACCCAGCACTCGGATGACAAGGACTTCCCGCGCACCGGTGTTATCGGCCACCCGCAGACGACTCTCCTGCTGGATCATGCCTCAACCTCCGCCAGCATCCCGGCTTCAGGTCGCTTCACAACCTCTTCCACGACCCATCGCTTCTCACGGCTGAGCGGCCGGGACTCGACAATCCGCACTATGTCACCCATGCGGCAACTGTTCCCCTCGTCGTGGGCCTTGTACTTCTTCGTGCGACGCAACACTTTGCCGTACCGTGGATGGCGTACCAGGCGTTCAACCCGCACCACCACCGTCTTGTCCATCTTGTCGCTCACCACGCTACCAACGAGTCGCTTTTTTCCCGAACTGTGAACTTCCCTCACCCTGCTGCCTCCTCGACCAACTCAACCATCAACTCGCGCTCACGAAGGATCGTTCTCATGCGGGCGATGTCACGCTTCACTCCGCGTAACCGATTGTGATCCTCCAAGCGCCCCATAGACAATTCCCGGCGCAAAGTGAAGAGTTCTCGGTAGGCGTCGTCCAGTCGCCCCTGCAACTCCTCCGTTGTCCACGCTCTAATCTCTCGTGCCTCCATGACTCTCCCACTCCTAAGCGGAGGTTTCCTCGCGCTTCACGAACTGGCACTTGATCGGCAGCTTATGGGACGCCAATCGCATCGCCTCGCGTGCCAAATCCTCAGACACACCGCCCAGCTCAAACATGACGCGCCCTGGCTTCACAACCGCCACCCAATGATCTACTGCACCCTTGCCCTTGCCCATACGCGTCTCGGCCGGCTTGGCCGTAACAGGCTTGTCAGGGAAAATCCGTACCCAATACTTCCCACGCCGTCGCACGAAACGCACGATAGCTCGCCGGGCCGCCTCAATCTGCCGAGACGTGATCCACGCCGGCTCCAGGGCCTGCAAACCATAGTCTCCGAACACGACATCCACGCCGCGCGTTGCCTTGCCCTTCATGCGACCGCGCATCTGTTTGCGATACTTCACTCGCTTTGGCATCAACATCGCCCAACTCCCTCTTCAACGAATCCGAACATCCACCCATCTAAACGACGAGCGCCTGCTCCTGCACCTTCGGCTCAGGCAACACCTCACCCTTGTAGATCCAAACCTTCACCCCAATGCGGCCGTAGGTGGTGTTCGCCTCGTCCTGGGCGTAGTCAATATCAGCACGTAAAGTCTGCAAGGGGACACGCCCTTCACGCTGCCAGGCCTGACGCGCCATCTCGGCACCGTGCAGACGGCCTTTACACATCACTTTGATCCCCTCTGCACCGGCGTTAACCGCCGAACGCACAGCGCGCTTCATCGCCCGGCTATGAGAAATCCGTCGCTCCAACTGGGAAACGATGTTCTCAGCTACCAGCTTGGCATCAACCTCGGGTTGCCCCACTTCCTGCACATCCACGGAGACTCGCTTGCCCGTTATGCCCTCCAACGCCTGGCGCAGTGCCTTGACAGCAGAGCCCTTGCGCCCAATGACAATGCCGGGCCTCGCCGTCCAGACAGTCACCGCAACCTGGTTCGGAAAACGCTCAATCTCAACACGAGAAACACCTGCGCGATCCAAGGTATCCGCGATATAGCGCCGAATTCTTAAGTCCTCATGCAACAGATCAACGTAGTCGCCGCCCTCTGCATACCAACGTGCCTTCCAATCTCGGATCACGCCAAGCCTGAAACCATAAGGATGTACCTTGCGTCCCAAATCACTCCTCCTGAGAGCAATCTGAAGCTAACCCGCTTCTAATCATAATCCGGCGTTCTCTCCTCAAGCACGACCGAGATGTGCGAGGAGCGCTTGCGGATCGGTCGCCAACGACCGCGCCCACCAAAGCGTCGCCGCCAGCCCTTCCCAGGCATCACGCCCGGCCCCTCATCGGCTGCGATGCGTGCCACATACAGATCGTCCCGCGGCACTCCAAGATTCTCCTCCGCGTTCGCGACAGCGGAGCGGATCAGCTTCCACACAGGACGGGCCGCCGCATGGGGCAAGAAGCTAAGCACCTCCAATGCCTCATCCGCATCCAACCCTCGTACCTGGTCAACCACCCGCCGAACTTTGCGTGCCGATATCGGCACGTGCTTCACCCGGGCCGTAACTTCCGTCCCCATACCCTGTCCTCCTGGCTAGACCCTCACCCGGCCCTTTCGCTCCCTGACAATGTGCCCTCGGAAGGTACGGGTGGGAGCAAACTCGCCCAGTTTATGGCCCACCATGTCCTCGGTGATGTAAATCGGCACATGCCGTCGGCCATCGTGAACGGCAATCGTATGCCCAATCATATGCGGGAAAATCGTTGAAGCCCGAGACCAAGTACGGATCAGCCGCTTTTCCCCCATCTGATTCAGCTGCTCAATCTTTCGCAACAACTTCGCATCTACATATGGAATCGGTCTCTTCAATGGTGATCGTGACATGATCTACCTCCCACTATCAACGGACGTCCGCGCCCGCGATGCCTGCACTCGCTGCCTACCGGCGCCTCTTGCCTCGCCGCCGCACAATGTACTTGTCGGTAGCCTTGTTGCGCCGTGTCTTCTTGCCCAGCGTCTTCTTCCCCCAAGGTGACTTTGGGCTCGGCATACCGATCGGTGACCGGCCCTCCCCACCGCCGTGGGGATGGTCACGAGGTGTCATAGCCGAGCCACGCACCGCCGGGCGCCAGCCCAGCCAGCGCTTTCGTCCAGCCTTGCCCAGCTTGATGTTCCCGTGGTCGACGTTGCCCACCTGACCCACAGTGGCCATACACTCCTTGCGTACCAATCGCATTTCACCACTAGGAAGCCGCAACGTCACGTAGTCTCCCTCTTTGGCAAGCACCTGCGCCGAGGTACCAGCGGAGCGCACCATCTGCCCACCTCGCCCTGGATACAACTCGATGTTGTGGACGAGCGTGCCAAGCGGAATGCGCACCAGAGGCAACGCGTTCCCCGCCCGGATCTCCGCAGCGTCGCCGCTCATCACCGTGTCACCAACCTGCAGCCCCAGCGGCGCGATGATGTATCGTTTCTCGCCGTCAGCGTAGACCAACAGTGCAATGCGGGCTGAACGGTTGGGATCGTACTCAATGCTTCTCACCCGCGCCGGAACGTCGACTTTGTCACGATTGAAATCAACCAGCCGGTATTGCCGTTTGTGCCCCCCACCTCGATGGCGCACAGTGATGCGGCCGTACGCGTTGCGACCCGAGCGCTTGCGCAACGGACGCAGCAAACTACGCTCCGGCTCAACACGCGTAATCTCATCAAAGGCCGCACCGGTCATCCCGCGCCGGCCAGGTGAGGTGGGTTTGTACACCTTTACCGCCATGCTATACCCCTTCGAATACTTCCAGCCGCTGACCTGGCGCGACTCTCACCACAGCCTTCTTCCACGGCGGACGGCGCACCATCCGGCGGCGTCCATGCCGTCTGCTCGCCTTGGCTGGCACATTGATCACATTGACCGCCACAATGCCTACTCCGTAGATGGCCTCAAGCGCTCGCTTCACCTCGATCTTGTTCGCACGGCGGTCTACCTCGAACGTGTACTGCCCCAACTCAGAGGCCTGATATCGCGTTTTCTCCGTATCAACTGGTTGGATGATCACTTTGTACGGATTCATCGTTCACCTACCTCAGAATACTCTCAACCACCTGCAGCGCGCCCAACGGCATCAACACACGATCGTATCCCAGCAAGTCACGCACATTCAGGTAACTCGCTCGCAGCGTCTTGACCTGCGGCAGATTGCGCGCCGACTTCTCTACCGGCTCGTTCCTCTCGGGGAGCAAAATCAGCACCCCTTGATCTAAGCCCAGGTCGCTCAAGATGGACACCATCTCTTTGGTCTTGGGTGCCTCCATCTCCAGTTCGTCCACCACGACGATCTGGTTCTCGGCTGCCTTTGCCGACAATGCCGACCGCAACGCAGCGTGCCGCATCTTGCGTGGCATCTTCTTGGAATAGTCGCGGGGCTTCGGCCCGTGAGCGATGCCGCCACCGACAAACAAGTTGGCGTTGCGGCTGCCGTGACGCGCCCGGCCTGTACCCTTCTGTCGATACCACTTGGCCTTGGTGCGGTTGATCTCGCCACGTGACTTCGTCCGGTGCGTGCCCTGGCGAACATTGGCTAACTGGCGCACCAATGCTTGATGCATAAGCGGCACGTTGACAGGGGTTTCAAAGATGTCAGAGCGCAACTCGACCTCGCCGACTTCCTCCCCACTGGTGTTGTAAACCTGTACAACCATTGCTCTCCTCAAAAGCTATTCGCCCCGTCGCCGCGCCAGCTCTGCCGACTTGCGGGCGACCTTGACTAACAGCAGCCCGCCCTTGGCACCAGGCACACTCCCGCGCACGGCCAGCAGATTCCTCTCCGGGTCTACCAATTCCACACGCAGGTTCTGGGCTGTCACGCGCGCGCCGCCCATACGCCCGGGCATGCGCTTCCCCTTCCACACGCGACCAGGATAGGCACAGGCACCGATGGAACCAGGCGCACGCTGCCGGTCTGACTGACCGTGCGTCTTCGGCCCACCACCAAAACCATAGCGCTTGACCACCCCAGCGAAGCCACGCCCTTTGGAGACACCGACCACATCAACCTGGTCACCGACCTCAAAGACATCAACGATGACACGTTGTCCCTCTTCGAGCTCTTCTTCGCGCAGGGCAAACTCTCGCAGGTGCCGCAAGGCGGGCACCGCATTCTGTGTCAAGTGCCCTCGCTCGCCACCGCTCAGCCGCTGCAGCTTGACCTCTTCAAAGCCAAGTTGAACAGCCTCATATCCGTCCCGCTCACGCGTCCTGATCTGGGTCACGTAGTTTGGCCCAGCCTCAATGACCGTCACGGGGACAGCCTCGCCGTGGTCGTTAAATATCTGTGTCATTCCGACTTTCTTACCCAGGATTGCTTTCACACCACCACCTCCCGTGGGGGAACATGACCTGGCACCGATACCGGATACCCTTGAATGCAGTCTGTCCACTTCATCGGGCGCCGCTGTTCTGTGCCCAGCCCTAGGCCTTCCCATCGCGTGTGAGCACTACGGGACGCCCTGCCCACATGTTAGCCCCACGTCGGAAGGGAAAATGCGGGGGGAGAACGCGCTCTCTCCCCTCATATTCACTCACCTATGGAAACAGCTACAGCTTGATCTCTATGTCTACACCAGCCGGCAGATTCAACCGCATCAAGGAATCAATCGTCTTGTTATCCGGCTCGATAACGTCAATCAGTCGCTTGTGGGTGCGGATTTCGAAATGCTCGTGCGAATCCTTGTCAATGAATGTCGAGCGGCGAACGGTAAAGCGCTCGATCTTGGTCGGCAAGGGTACAGGTCCCACCACGGTGGCACCTGTACGCTCCGCCGTCTCCACAATGCGCTTGGCCGATTCATCAAGTACGCGGTGATCGTAAGCCTTCAATCGGATGCGGATTCTCTGCTTGGCCATACTCCGTCACCTAGTCCAAGATCTTCGTGACAACACCCGCGCCGACAGTCAACCCACCCTCGCGGACAGCGAAACGGGACCCTTCCTCGATGGCCACCGGTTCGATCAGATTCACCTCCAAGTTGGTCCTGTCGCCCGGCATACCCATCTCGACCCCCTCCAGCAGGCGGATCTCGCCTGTGATGTCCATCGTGCGAATGTAGAACTGCGGACGGTAACCGGTGAAGAACGCCTTGTGGCGACCACCCTCTTCCCTCTGCAGCACATAGACCTCGCTCATGAAGTGCCGATGAGACTGTATGGTGCCGGGAATGGCGATAACCTGACCACGCTGAACGCCTTCGCGGTCTATGCCTCGGAGCAACAACCCAGCGTTGTCGCCAGCCATCACTTTGTCCAGCTTCTTGCGGAACATCTCCATGTCTGTGACAACGGTCTTGGTGGGCAGATCCTGAAGACCGACGATCTCCACTTCAGTCATCGGCACCATCACACCCCGGTCAACGCGGCCGGTTACGACCGTACCACGCCCCTTGATCGAGAAGACGTCCTCAACATACATCAAAAACGGCTTATCCTCATCACGCACCGGCATAGGGATGTAGTCGTCAATCACACGCATGAGTTCCCAGATGCACTCATACTCGGGTGCGTCTGGATCGGTGCTTTCACCCTGAAGTGCGCCAAGAGCGCTACCACGCACGATCGGCGTCTCGTCGCCAGGGAACCCATACCCGTCCAGCAGTTCCCGCATCTCGAGCTCGACCAGCTCCAGCAGCTCGGGATCGTCCATCAGGTCCACTTTGTTCAGGAAGACGACGATGGCCGGGACGTTCACCTGGCGAGCCAGGAGCACGTGCTCCCGCGTCTGCGGCATCGGACCATCCGCGGCTGAAACGACCAAGATCGCTCCATCCATCTGCGCGGCCCCGGTGATCATGTTCTTGATGTAGTCCCGGTGGCCTGGGCAGTCAATATGAGCGTAGTGCCGGTTGTCTGTCTCATACTCGACATGCGCAATGGCCACGGTCAGGATCTTCGTCGCGTCGCGCCGGAACATCTTAGCGTCCGCCTTCGCGACTTCGTCGTATGCCTGGTACTGGGCATAACCCTTGAGAGCCAGCACCTTGGTTATGGCTGCGGTCAAGGTTGTCTTGCCATGGTCAATATGCCCAATAGTACCTACGTTGAGGTGTGGCTTTGCACGTTCAAACTTCTCTTTCGCCATGTCTCACTCACTCCTTTCGGATGATGCGCGACCAGTAGAGCGAGCAGAGATGCTCGCGATCCGACAGGATTGTGGTCGCCTCTTTGCTATTCTACCAGCCTCCACCATGTGTGATGGCGTCCATCCGCTGGCGATCTACCTCCGCATAACGCTCGAATTCCATTGTGAAATCACCACGTCCCTGCGTCAAGCTACGCAGGTCCGTTGCATACCCAAACATCTTCTCTAGAGGGACAGAGGCGCGCACCGCCTGTATCCCGCCCGCCCGAGACGTCACTTCCCTGATCTCGGCCCCGCGGGCGTTTAAGTCCCCCATCACCTCGCCCGTATTCGCCTCCGGGACGACTACCTCCAAATCCATCACCGGTTCCAGCAAGACCGGCTCGGCATCTTCTACCGCCTGATTGAAGGCCAAAGTGCCTGCCACCTTGAAGGCCAACGCTGAGGACATCTCCTCGCTGAACTCGGCATCAAGCAGCCGGACCTTCACATCCACAAGCTGGTATCCGGCCAGCACGCCGCTCTCCATCGCCTCGCGGGAGCCCCGCTCCACGGCCTGGACGCACTCGGGGGGCAAGGCCCGCGCCTTCGTGGCATTCTCAAAGAGGAATCCCTCTCCCACAGGGAGGGGGCCGACCTCCAGCCAAACACGGCCGAAGTGGGCTCTGCCTCCAGTCTGCCGGTCGAAAACGCCCTCGCCTTCGGCCCGCTGCGTGATCGTCTCCCGATAGCTGACACGCGGGCGGCTCACACGTCCGCTCACACCGAACTCTCGCAGCAGCCGATCCGTCAGTATCTCAAGGTGCAACTCACCCATTCCAGAGATGAGCGTCTGCCCGGTGTTCTCGTCTGTCCGCACCACAAAGGTCGGATCTTCCTCGGCCAACCTCTGCAGTCCCTCGGCCAGCCTATCATGGTCGGCTGCCGTCCTCGGCTCAATCGCCACCCAAATAACCGGCTCAGGGAAAGGGATGGATTCCAGAACAATCGGCCCGTTAGGCGCACACAGGGTCTCACCGGTGAAGGTGTGCTTCAACCCCACTGTCGCGCCGATGTCTCCCGCGCCCAGTTCCTGGATCTCCTCCCGGCGGTCCGCGAACACCCGAACCAGCTTAGCGACGCGCTCTCTGCGACGCTTGGTGGAATTGATCACCCTCGAGCCCACCTTGATCTTCCCAGAGTAGACTCGGAAATAGGCGAGTCGCCCCACGTAGGGATCGCTTGCGATCTTGAAGACCAAGGCCGCCAATGGCTCGCCAGGATCTGCCGGACGGGGCTCCACCTTATCGGTGTAAGGGTTGATCCCTTCCACTGGCGGAACATCTAGGGGTGATGGCAAGAAATCCACAATCGCATCGAGCAGGTGTTGGACACCTTTGTTGCGCAGAGCTGACCCACACAACACCGGATTCAACTGGCCCGACAGAGTCGCCCGTCGCAACGCGCCGCGCAACTGCTCGGCCGAGATGTCCTGCCCATCCAGATAGAGCATCATCAACTCATCGTCTGTCTCGACGATCTGCTCTATGGCCCGCTCCCGCGCCTGGAGCACCACCTCTTCCAACTCAGATGGTATCTCCGTCGACTCCGGCGAAGCACCTAACTCATCTGCCCAGATAATGGCGCGCTTCTCCAGAAGATCTACCACGCCTCGGAAGCTAGCTTCGCTGCCAATAGGCCATTGAATAGCTACCGGATTAGCGACCAGCCGCTCACGGATTGTCGCGACCGCGTGAGCGAAATCAGCACCCAGCTTATCCATTTTGTTAATGAAGGCGACCAGCGGCACCCCAAAGTTCTGTGCCTGTCGCCACACCGTCTCCGACTGCGGCTCTACCCCAGCTACCGCATCGAAGACCACAACACCGCCATCAAGAACACGGAGGCTCCGCTGCACTTCTACAGTGAAGTCAATGTGTCCGGGCGTATCTACAATGTTAACCTGACAATTACGCCAGAAGCACGTCACTGCCGCGGCAGTGATCGTAATACCCCGCTCGCGCTCCTGCACCATCCAGTCGGTGATCGTCGTCCCATCGTCCACACTTCCCATACGGTGGGTACGACCCGTGTAGAACAGGATACGCTCTGTCGTCGTAGTCTTGCCCGCGTCAATGTGGGCGATGACACCGATATTTCGAATGCGATCCAACGGGGTAGTTGCGACCATCGCCTAACCATCCCTAATACCACCCCACTCCCCTAACCGCGAGCATACCCTTCCGCCAGCCAGATGAGGAGACAGCAACGAATCAACTACCAGCGATAGTGGGCGAAGGCACGATTGGCCTCAGCCATCCTATGCGTATCTTCTCTCTTCTTAACTGCAGCACCGGTCCCACGCGCTGCATCCATAAGTTCGTTGGCCAGCTTCTCGGCCATCGATCTGCCAGAGCGATTGTGCGCTGCGGCGAGCAACCAGCGCATCGCCAAGGTGACCTGACGGTGCGGTGGTACCTCCATCGGGATCTGGTACGTGGACCCACCCACGCGACGAGGCTTAACCTCGAGCACGGGTGACACGCTCCTCATCGACTCATCCAGCACCTCAAGCGGGGGCCGCTTCGTCCGTTCCCCCATAATAGCCAGCGCGTCATACATAACCCGCGCCGCCGTGCTCTTCTTTCCACCCTGCATCAGCTTGTTGATGAACCGAGCCACCAACACGCTGTTGTAGCGGGCCTCAGGTTCAACCTTCCGCCTTGGAGGACGATACCGTCGGGGCATAGTTTACCTACCTCAGCCTCTAGCTCTTGGGACGCTTGGTCCCGTATTTGGAGCGCTGTTGCTCACGACCATCCACACCTGTCGAATCCAGGGCACCACGAACCACGTGGTAGCGCACACCGGGCAGGTCCTTGACGCGCCCACCGCGCACAAGCACGACCGAGTGCTCCTGAAGCATATGTCCCTCGCCCGGCACATAGGCGGTCACTTCAATGCCATTGGTTAGCCGCACGCGGGCGATCTTGCGCAGCGCGGAGTTAGGCTTCTTGGGCGTCATCGTGCGCACGTTTGTGCACACACCGCGCTTCTGCGGAGCCCCACCAGGATGCATGCCGCGTCGCTGCTTGTAGGAATTGAACGTGTACATCAGCGCAGGAGACTTAGACTTGCGCGTCTTAGGCTTTCTCCCTTTCCGTACCAACTGATTGATAGTGGGCACATCTACCTCCCAGAACTCAGTACTCAACTCAACAGACCAGTAAAGAAGGCCACCCACCCGTACCGATGGCCTTCACAGTGTACAATCCCTCTTCGCTTGTCAACCCGGCAGCAGGGGCTCTGGCTACTGCACTGCGTTGCGAGCGCACATTCTACCATGGAATTGCCAAAAGTCAAACAGGCTATACGCGCTCGTCCACACCCTGCGCCCACGCCACTCCCCCTGCCGGTCCAGTTTCATTCCAGCCCCTATGCTGCCAACCATTGAGTACGACGAACTACCGGCCTCGGCGTCCCAGACTTAGGAGTCCCGTGCCCAGGTCGGGCAGCTTGGTTCTCTCCTCGTCCTTGCCGAAAGACAGCACCTCACCATCCTCGGTGACCGCCTCGACCGCCAGCCCCAGGCTCTGCAACTCCTTCACCAGTACCTTGAACGAAGCCGGTACACCAGCGTCCTGCACCAGTTCGCCCTTCACAATGGCTTCGTACGTCTTGACACGGCCTTTCACGTCATCTGACTTGACGGTCAGCATCTCTTGAAGCGCGTGAGCCGCCCCATAGGCCTCCAGCGCCCACACCTCCATCTCACCGAAGCGCTGGCCTCCAAACTGCGCCTTGCCCCCCAGGGGCTGTTGCGTGACCAGGCTATAAGGTCCTGTGGAGCGCGCATGCACCTTGTCCTCGACCAGATGGTGCAGCTTCATCATGTAGATCACGCCCACCGTCACCGGCCGGTCAAGGGGCTCACCCGTCTTGCCATCGTAGAGGACCATCTTTCCCAGGGTTGGCAGTGGATCGCCAGTCTCTATACTGACGCGCACAGCCAGCTCCGCAATCGCATCGTCCTCCAGGCCGGCTACTTCCCGACCCCGGTCCTCCAGCCAAATACGGAGGCATGCTGCACTTGCGTTCTCGTCTGCCGCAGTCCGCTCAGCCAAGGAGCGATCGTCATCTTCAAAGGAAAGCAGGTTGTCTGGGTCATAGCCCCTCTCGAGGAGCCATTCCCGCAGCACAGACCGCCGCGCGTACGTATGCTCCGTGATCAACCGATCTACATCGTAGCCACGCTCCGCCAGCCAGGCCACGATATACAGCCGCCGCGCCTCCTCGTCGTCCCTGAGCGTTTCGAGGGGATAGTCCTGCCCCTTCAACCACGCCCACGCACGCTCGGTGATCTCATCCCAGGCACGGTCAATGAGCCAGGCTCGCGCCAGCTCTGCCCCCACCTGGACCTCGTTGGCACCGTCGAAGACTGGCGTAACGGCACGGAAGCCAAGGCGAGAGACAGCCCATCCAAGATGCGTTTCCAGGATCTGGCCGATGTTCATCCGGCCCGGCACCCCCAACGGGTTGAGTATCAAGTCAATCGGGACGCCGTCAGCCATAAAAGGCATGTCCCCCACAGGCATGACCCTGGAGATGACCCCCTTGTTCCCATGGCGGCCCGCCATCTTGTCCCCCTCGGTGATCTTGCGCGACTGGGCCACACTGACACGCACCATTTTCTCTACGCCCACCTTGAGGTCGCGGTGCTCTTCTCGGTCCAGGACCTTGACATCCACCACTTTTCCGCGCTCTCCGTGGGGCAAGCGCAGGCTGGAGTCCTTCACCTCGCGGGCCTTCTCACCGAATATGGCACGCAGCAGCTTCTCCTCAGGGCTGAGTTCTTTTTCACCTTTCGGTGTGATCTTGCCCACGAGGATGTCCAAAGGCCCAACCTCTGCCCCGACGCGAACAATGCCATCCACGTCCAGATCCTTTAGAGCTTCGTCACCCACGTTGGGAATGTCCCGGGTGATCTCCTCAGGGCCGAGCTTAGTATCACGAGCCTCCACCTCATGCTTCTCGATGTGGATTGACGTGAACATGTCCTCACGCACCAGACGCTCGCTGATGAGGATAGCATCCTCGAAATTGCCTCCCTCCCACGAGAGGAACGCACACAACACGTTGTGCCCCAGACCCAGCATACCCTCTTCAGTAGAAGAGCTATCAGCGAGCACATCGGCTTCCTGCACTCGCTGCCCCTTGTAGACAACGGGCCGTTGATCAATGCAGGTACTCTGGTTCGAACGCTGATACTTGTGCAGCGGGTAGGCGCGCGCCCCATCGGGATGGCGGATGACGACCTTGTCACCGGTGACGCTGACTACTTCTCCGCCATCCTTCGCCAGCACGACTTGTCCCGAGTCCAGTGCCGCCCGCCATTCCATCCCAGTGGACACCACGGGGGCTTCGGGCCTGACGAGCGGGACCGTTTGACGCTGCATGTTGGAGCCCATCAACGCGCGGTTCGCATCATCGTGCTCCAAGAAGGGAATCAGCGACGCAGAGATACCCACGATCTGGCAAGGTGCAACGTCAATGTAGTCAATCACATCAGGCGAGACTGAGAGGAATCTCTCGGCTCTACGAGCCGAAATGCGTGATCGCACGAAACGCCTTTTCTCATCCAGTTCAGCATTGGCCTGTGCAACCGTGTAGCGGTCTTCCCGGTCGGCTGTGAGGTACACAAGCTCATCGCTCACCGTTGGTACGATAGGCACATCCTCTGTAAGACCCAGGGCCGCGATTTGCCCGGCGAGTTCCGAAGACACCTCCGTCCCTGCCTCCGCCACGATCTCACCGCTCTCAGGATCAACGACGGCTTCTCTCAACGCGCGCCCTGTGAGTTCCTCACTCGTGGGCCTCACCGAATGGATAACCTTGCGATAGGGGGTTTCAATGAAACCCAGAGAATTGACACGGGCGTGCGTTGCCAGACGACCGATGAGGCCGATGTTAGGCCCCTCAGGGGTCTCAATGGGGCAAATACGGCCATAGTGGCTGTAATGCACATCGCGCACATCGAAGCCTGCGCGTTCGCGCCGCAGTCCCCCAGGACCCAGCGCTGAGAGTGTGCGCTTATGAGTCAGCTCCGCCAACGGGTTGGTCTGCTCCATGAACTGCGAGAGCTGGCTCGACCCAAAGAACTGGCGGATAATGGCAACCACTGGGCGGATGTTGATCAGGTTCACCGGGCTCAGAGATTCAGACTCGCGAATGGACATACGCTCCATCACCAGCCGTTCCATACGACGCAGGCCCACCCGCAGCTTGTTCTGAACCAACTCCCCGACTGTCTTGACGCGACGGTTGCCGAGGTGATCAATATCATCGGCGTCCACGATGCCGTTGTTAATACGGATCATACGTTCGACCAGTGCGACCAGATCGCGCTTGGAGACATTGCGGTGTTCGGGATCTATGTCGAGACCAAGTCGCTGGTTCAGCTTGTATCGACCCACTCGCTGCAGATCGTAGCGCCGGGGATCGAAGAGCTGCTGCTCCAGGTACTCACGCGCGTTGTCCAGTGTAGATGGATCGCCCGGACGGAGGCGACGATAGAACTCCAACAGCGCCTCCTCAGCCAGCGTACGCCCACCTTTCGGCTCCCAGTTTGGCTCCTGACGGATGGTCGTCAGTATGTACTGATGATTGGGATTGCTATCGGCGTCCTGGAAGAGCGCCAGCAACTCCTCGTCGCTCCCCTCCGCCAGGATATTGCTCCCCGTCCCATCGTCCACCGCCGCCAAGCCCCGCAACAGGATGGTGACGGGCAGGGTGCGCTTACGATTGAACTTGATGGTGAGATAGTCAGACTTGCGGGTCTCAAATTCCATCCAGACGCCACGGTCAGGAATCAGCTTAGCTGCACTCAGCCGGCGACCAGTGACCCGATCCTCCTCGACATCAAAGTAAACACCCGGAGACCGGATCAACTGGCTAACAACCACACGTTCAGTGCCGTTGATGATGAACGTGCCATTCTGGGTCATCAACGGGAAATCGCCGAGAAAAATCTCCGACTCGACAATCTCACCCGACTCTCGATTGTCAAGGGCCACCTGGACGTACATCGGAGCCGCATGCGTGATATCCCGATCAAGGCACTCTTCTTCCGAGTATTTCGGCTCACCGAAGTGGTAACTCAAATCAAACTGCGCTTCTCGGGCTTTCACACCAGGGAAGTACAGCTTGAGGTTGCCATTGAAGCTCTCAATAGGGGAAATCTCGTCGAAGAGCTGAGCCAGACCCTCTTCTTGGAACCAACGGAAGGACTCGAGCTGAACCTCGATCAACCGTGGCAACCGCCCCGCGTTGGTGATGCGGGCATAAGACTTACTCCCCAAAGTTGTCACTATCTATCCTTTCTCTATAACCGTACAGCCCGCCCATTCCACCGACGGCCTGTGCATCCAATCATCCAAACTAGTGAACTGTAATTATACCATGAGAAGCTGGTTTGTCAAAAGCACCTGACTGAGATCCTCAGATCGAGTCGCAAACGGCCGATCGATGGGGATCGTAGGGCACAGAGCCACCTCCTCGATGACACACTAGCCTACCGCGACACCGCGATCGAAAATCTCTCTCAAATGCCGATAGGAGGTTTGTCACCCCATACAGGTGTCATTAGCCACTACGCCATATCGGCCTCATCAGGTAGCATGTAGGCGAGGTGAGCGACTGGAAACAGTCTTTTTTACACCTCTCCTCCTTTCCTTGGCCGTTGGCCCCCTGGAACTCTCCAGGGGGCCTGGTCGTTCACGGCACATATGGCTCCCTGTGACGCGTCCTGGACCGTCAAGAAACCATGCTCACGGCAAGCCGCTACTGAGAGACTGTCATTGGCCTCGCCACTCACGCCCTTTCACGGCAATTCGTGGCGACAAGCCTAGACGCATCTGCACCAGGACACGCAGTTTCTCGAAACCTGCCGCTTCCAACGCTGCCATCAGTGCCTCATTTGGATACGGGAATACGGTGCAGATCATCCGCTTGGAAGCACCACGAAGGCTGGACAGGCCGTGCTGTAGGAGCACAGTCTCAAGCCGACCGCTAGATTCGGGTTTGACCAACACTTCAAGCCGGGCCGGCCGTCGTTTGAGCTCGCGCAGTGTCCGCACCGCCCCGCTGATCTCGCCGCCTTCCTCACACATCCACCAGGTCTCGTGCCGTCCTGTGAGCCAGTGGGCGAGGGCGTGCTCCCAACCCGGCGAGTAGTCCTCCCTGCGCAGTTCAAGCATTTGACGCTGAGACTCGGAAACGGTCGCGTGCAGAAGCCGGACCACCGCGGCTGTATCCGTACCGCGCCCTCGACGCAGCAAGTGATACAGCGACGGAGTCTCAGCCCAAGGAAGACCTGCCGGCCGCAGCATATGGCACGTCCGGCCGACGGCCCGAAAGCCCCGATGCTCATAGAGATGGCGCGCTACATGGTTGTCAACCTGGACCTCCAGACCCACCCAGTGCCCACCCTGGGCGGCTATTGCATCCAACGCCGTGTCCACCAGCGCACCGGCTATGCCGCGCCCCTGACGTTCGGGGTGGACGGCCACATTGCCGATGAAAAACCCACCCCGTCCTAGGGAACGCCGCAGCGAGATGTTCCCCGTGACGCGTCCCTGTTCAACCCACACGAAACCCGATGGAATCCCCGTCCTGACTATCCCAGGCCAGTAGAGCCACCACAACAGCGGAGACCAGCGCGCAACCCGATGCATCTCGGCCAACGCTATCTGACCGTCAGGGCCTAGCCTATCGCCGAAAGCGGCAGCGATCACAGCGGCGACCTGCTTGAGATCGCGCGCAGGATCGAAGGGACGCACCTTGCCCTGGGCACGGCCACGACGCACCATCACGGCCACCACGGCCCGACTCTCCCAAAGCCTCTGGCCGGCTCGACTGGCCTACCCCAATCGAGCGCGCCCCGCCGGTGGTCTCGGGCCTCCGGGTCTATGCGCCGCACAACTGCCCCTCCAGATGGCGACGCAGGAGAGATAGGACCGCGTCGGCCGAGCGTCTCTTGTTCCCCCAGCGGTCATCATCCCACACATGTCGCTCCACCCACTCACCACCAGGCGCGGACAGCGCAACGTAGACCAGCCCCACAGGCTTCCCCGGCATACTACCACCAGGGCCAGCGATACCGGTCACGGCCAAACCCACGTCGGCCTGTAAGACACGCCGCACCTCTCGGGCCATCTCCCGCACCGCCTGCTCGCTCACTGCACCATAGCGAGATAGGACAGCGCGCGGCACGTGCAGAAGCTGCTCCTTGACAGCGTTGGAATACGCCGTGATGGAGCCCTGGTAGTAGGCGGAACTGCCTGGGACGTCGGTGATGCGGTGGCTGACGAGGCCCCCTGTGCAAGACTCAGCCACCGCCAACGTCAGGCCACGTTGCCTGAGTAAACCGCCGACGATTACCTCAAGCGCATTCTCGTCCACTGTCTGCCCCCTCCCCACAACACAACAGACCCTGGCGATGAGCCAGGGTCTAGTCAGAGCTATGCCCCCAAAGGGATTCGAACCCTTGTCGCGGGCTTGAAAGGCCCGTGTCCTAGACCAGGCTAGACGATGGGGGCAACTGCGAGGTGATTCTACCACAAAGCTGTGTTGCGTCAAGCATCGTTCGTTGAGCAACAGCGATAACCACGCCCCAGAGGCGCACAGTGGATGCTCTGACCATCCCCCCGTCGTTCATCAGGCCGTCCGCCAGCCTATGCCGGTCATAACATGCCGCTTGAGAAGGAAAGCTCCTTGCACGCCAAGCTCGGCTGCTTCATCGACTCCCGTGCGAAACACAGATCACCCCTAGACGCATCAAGGCGCTAGCGGTTGTGGCTGCCCCCCTCGCGTCGCTCCCGTGCCTCAGCCAGATTCTCATACAGCGTACGGCTGAATCCCGTCACTGATAGGAACCGATCGAGTAGCGCTCGCTCCATCTGGGCATCGCGAACGTCGTGATATGCACTGTAGATCAGCTCCAGGTCGAGGCTAAATGCCTTCCCCAACGTACGCATCACAGAGGAAAGCACCTGGTGATTTTCACCGAACCTTCGACGAACGGAATCGAACAGTTGAGTCCGCGCCAATTCCTCCAACAGGATGACGTCCTCAAAAGCCAGGCCAGCCGCCACCAATTCCCGCCCAAACGCCAGACGATCCTTGACATACTCGTCATCGAACGTGCCACCGAGCGGCCCCATCAGCCAGTCACGAAGCACGTCGTGCAGGCGACGGACAAAGTGCGCATTGGTCATCAACGGTTGTGTGCCCTTGAAGCGAACCAACTGCCTGCCGAGGGTCTCGACAACCTCGCCCAGTTCCGAGTCCAAGCAATGGCGCAAAGTGGCGAGCCGGTCCCTATCAGCAATATCCCACCCAACGTACAGTTTGACCTTGTCGAATGAGCCTATCATCGCAAGGCACATACCCCCCTTTGTGCTGCGGATCACCCAGAGCGGATTCTGGCTGCGTCGACCGTTTCCGACTCCGCCGGGCGTATCCAACATACCATAGAAAGGCATATCGGCGGGTTGCGAAGCTGTTAAGGTTTGGTTAACACAACAGGCACACTGAGGCTCACGCTGAGTCGGGGACGCTGCTTGCGAACATGTAGCCAACGCCACGCACATTGAGAATGTACGTGGGATCAGATGGATCCAATTCCATCTTCTTACGCAGGCGGCGCACGTGGACCCGGACAATCGCGCGCGCGCCCCAGGCATCCGTCTCGTAGCCCTGGGCACGGCGGACCAATTCCTGTGGACTCCACACTTGGTCAGGCGTCTCCATCAAGCAAGCCAGTATCTTGAACTCAGTTGGCGTCAAATCCAGTGGTTGCCCACGCAGCATGACGATGTGTTTCTGCCGGTCCACTACCACGTCGCGTATCTGGAGGAAACGGCTTGGCTGTGGGGATACCGCTTCCTCAACCACGTCGGCACCCTCTGCAGTGACCAACTCAGAGAGCGTGCGTTGTAGTTGGCTGACCAGGTGTTGGCGTTGCTGCTCCTGCTGGCGTTTTGCCAAGCCTTTGCGCACGCTTTCGAGGATGTCCGGGATCGGGCAGGGTTTGAGCAGGTAATCGTGCGCCCCCTGGCGAATCGCCTCAATCGCGGTTTCCAACGTGCCGAAAGCGGTCAGGAGAATGATCACCGTGCCGGGGGATTCCTCCTGCACCTCCTTGGTCACCTCGATCCCGTCCATCCCGGGCATCTTGAGATCGAGCACCATCATGTCAAAGGGACCACTCTTGCTCAACAGGCTCAGAGCCTCTTCACCACTGGCAGCCGTAGCGACGTGATAGCCCTCCAGTCTCAGTATTTCGGCCAGAGAGATACGCGCAACGGCCTCATCGTCCACTACCATAACGTTCGCTGGTTGGCCTTGCTCTGCCATGCCCCACCCTCACTGTACGACTAGCTGGTGCTCAGTTCACCATCCATCTCAGCTGGACACACAGGTAACTTTACGACAAACGTTGTCCCTTCGCTTGGCTGGCTTGATACGTCGATCTCTCCACCGTGATGGTCCACAATCCCATAGCTGATGGCCAATCCCAGACCAGTGCCGTCCGGCTTGGTAGTGTAGAAAGGCTCGAACAGATTGCCCAATTGATCCGCCGACATGCCCACACCAGTGTCAGAAAAACTCACCAACACCCACTCGGAGTTATCAGATAGCGTCGTTGCGAGCAAGAGATCCCCTCCCGAAGGCATAGCCTCAATTGCATTGATGACGATATTGAGGAACACCTGGGTAATCTGGTCAGAAACCATGGGGACCAAGGCTAAATCCGGGCTCAGTTGAGTGCGCACACGCACGCCGCTGTGTTGCAGCCGCTTGCTGGCCAGAGCCAACACGTTTTCCACCGTGCCATTGACATCAGTAGGCACCACACCACCACGCGAAGGGCGGTAGAAATCGAGCATTCGTTGTACGATCTCAATCAGCCGCTCTACCTCGGACCGGGCCATGCCCAGATATTCCGCGCGCCGTGTTTGAGAAAGGCCGTTGTGTGAGCTCAGATGCAGACTGTTGTGAATCGCTTGAAGGGGGTTATTGATCTCGTGAGCGATGGAGGCTGCCAACTGGCCGATGGCGGCCATCTTCTCTGCCTGTACCAACTGCGCTTGAGAGCGTTCCAACTCCTTGGCAAACTCGGCCAGTTCGCTGTACAGATTGGCGTTGTCCAAAGCCACCGCGACCGATGCGGCCATCGCCTGCAGTAGTTCCAGGTCCTGCTCAGTGAACACACCGTCCAGTTTGTTAATCACCTCGATGGCCCCAATCACCCGATCACGGACCATCAACGGCACGCAGAGGATAGTGCGCGACGTGAACCCCATTTCCTCATCCACCTCGGCCAGGAAGTGAGGATCGCGCTCGACGTTGTTGACCAGTTTGGAGTTCCCCGACTGCACCACGTATCCCACGATGCCATCCCCTGGTTGGATGGTACGGCCGGTGATCCATCCTCGCTCAGGGCTAAAGGCTTTGCACAGGATCATACCGCCGGTGTCCTCATCAACCATCACGAGCGAACCTGCCTCTACGTGCAGGATCTCGCGAATCCCCTGTATCGTCGCCCCCAGCACCTCGCCCAACTCCAGGCTGGACGTCACCATACGGTTGATCTCAATCAGGGCCGACAGCTCCTGATTGCGCCGCCGCAGCGCCTGCTCGCTGCGGCGAATGCGCATGACGGCGTCAATCCGTGCCAGCAGCTCCTGGGGATCGAACGGCTTGGTAAGGTAATCATCGGCGCCCAGACCCAAGCCCAGCGTCTTGTTGTTGACCGAGTCCAGGGCCGTGGTCATAATAATGGACGTGTTGCGAAGCAGTGGATCCGCCTTGACCCGTGCGATCACCTCGTAGCCATCCATCCCCGGGACCATGATGTCCAGTAGGATCAGGTCAATCTCATGCCCGGTCTTCTCTGCCTCCTGGCGCAAGAGCGAGAGCGCTTCCTCACCAGAGCGGGCCACCTGCACCTCACAGCGGACCAGCGACAGCATATTGCGCATGAGGTCCACCATCTCGGCATCATCCTCGACAATGAGGATACGGGGAGCTGCCACATACTGACTATCGCTCATCGGCCATCGTCGCTTCAGGTAGGACACGCAACATACGAACAATGCTTTCTCAAGCGCAGACGCTTTCTCAAGCGCGGACGCTTTCCTAAGCGCGATTATATGCCTTTTGCACCCACACACAAGTGCGCATGCACCGGTGCGCAATCCCTACGTGGTGCCATCGCGCACCGCTCACCTGCCTGCCCCTGCTTCAGGTACAGGCCCCGCGCGCCTACGATCCGTCTGCCCCCGCCTGGCGCTCTATGTCAAACATCTCGATATTCCACAGCTCGCTTCGGGCCGTGGAGTCCAGCGCAAAATTCAACACGTCTGGCTGAGCAACGGCAACCCGGAGCCACATGAACAACGGGATGGCGGGCAACTCCTCAGAGAAGATCACCTGCGCCTGCTGGTGGTATTCCGCATACTCACGCGTGCCAGGCAACGCGCGAAGCGCCGCTTCACAGGCCGCATCGTAGTCAGGGTTGCTGTAACCCGTGGAGTTGTCGCCATACCAACGGCCTTCATCCGGGATTTCAGAAGAGATGTAGTGGCCACACAAGGGGGTCGTATCGAACCACCATGCCGTCTCTGCCATGTCGAAGCGGCGACCAAACACCGGTCCTTCGGGGCCATCGGCGAAGAACTCCCACGAGGGCCGCGTCTCCAGGTTGACGCGAATGCCACAGTCCGCCAGATGAGCCTTGACAATGCGGGCAACCTGCTGGGATGCCAGGCTATCCGAAGAGGTTAACAGATCGACGGCAAACGGAACGTCATTGCGCACGCCTGCCACGCTGTGGGCCTCACGCACGCCATCATCATCCTCATCCAGCCAACCTACCCCCTCCAAAAGCGCCCGGCCGGCCACGGGGTCGTACTCCCAGTGAACCAAACCCTCTGCCGGGTAGAGCGGGTGATCTGGTGGGAGGTAGCTGTCTGGCACTACACTGCGCCCGTAGGTGACCTCGTCAACGATGGCCTGCCGGTCGAGGCACTGAATGATGGCCTGCCGCACCCTCACGTCCCCGAAGAAATTCGCCCTATTGTAGTCGGGACCGGGGGTGATGCCCAAGTCAATGTGCTCCCACCCGTTGTTGGTCGCAGAAACCACTCGTAGCAGACCCTGCTGTTCAGTCTGCACCAACAGCGGCATAAACGGCTCGAAGCCTGCATCCTGAGTGCCCACGTCACACTCACCGGAGAGCAGTCGAGCGACCAACTCGGACGCGCCAGACGTGAACTTGAACACCACGTAATCCAGGTACGGCAACCCCTCATCCGCCCGGAAGTAGTGAGCATTGCGAGAGAGCGTGATGTGGTCACCAGGCACCCACTCCTTGACGACGAACGGCCCCCAACCCAGTGGATAGCGCCGGATCTCATCCGCCCGTAGAAGCGCAGCCGGAGACCGACCTTCCAATTGATGACGCGGAAGCGGTGGGAAGAAGTTCAGGAAGTAGGTGGGATCAACGAAACCGGGCACGCCAACCCACTGCACATGCCACTCATCCAGAGCGCGGTACTTGGCCGTCCGATCCGTCAAGTAGTGCCCACCGGGCGTAGCCGGGTCGGAGGCAACCTGGAAAGCGAAGACCGAATCACCTGCTGTGAGCGCCTCACCGTCGGCCCAGGCCACGTCCTCCCGTAGGGCGAACGTGACCTCCATCCTGTCCATCAGCAGCGCTTCGCCCTCGAACTCGACCGTGCACTCGTCGGTCTGGCAGCCCGCCGGACGGACCCTCACCCCGTCCCTCAGTTCCGCCACCTCGCCATCAACGCTGACCACACGACTTCCTTCCCGCACGCGCACCGTGCGCGTGAAGGCATCACCATCTTCGATACTGGGTATCTTCTGTAGGATCACCGGCTGATAGGCGTAGTTGGAATGATCGATCGGGCCATCGTAGAGGGCCTCCATCACGTGCCGCGTCGCCGACAAGCGGGAGCCGCCGTAGAGATACAGCGTATCGGGCTCACCGACCAGGCATATTGAGAGCACGTCTGGATCCGGCGCTGAGGGCGTGGGGGATGGAGAGGGCGTGGCCGTGACCACGACGGTCTCCGGTGGCGTCGTCACAGTGACGGTGACAACCTCGGGAGCACAGGCAGTGAACAACAGAACCGCAATTAGGAACAGGGCCAAGGAATGCCAGCGTTGGCGCGCCATCAGAATGGCGCCTTTGTAGGGGCGTTGGCGCGCCATCAGAATGGCGCCTTTGTAGGGGCGTTGGCGCGCCATCAGAATGGCGCCTTTGTAGGGATGGTGGCGTGGCATCTTTTCTCCTCCGGGGCGAGTATAACACCACACAGGCCGGAGTGCAACCTGGAGAACGCAGCGACGCAGCGGCTGACTGGCCCTGTGTCGCCGTGCAGCGGACGTTGCGGACATTGTGGACGCTGATCGCGCGTCCGTCGATGCGTCCTATGGCGCGCTATCGGAATAGCGCCTTTGTAGGGGCGATGGCGCGCTATCGGAATAGCGCCTCTGTAGGGGCGATGGCGCGCTATCGGAATAGCGCCTCTGTAGGGGCGATGGCGCGCTATCAGAATAGCGCCTTTGTAAGGCTGATGGCGCGCGCTATCAGGATAGCGCCTTTGTGGGAGCTCATGGCGCGGAATCACCGCCTCCCGACCCATCCTAGCGTCTGAAGGCCGATCTCTATCGCCGAGCGCAGGACAGCCGGGCTGTTGACGCTCTTGAGAAACGTCCATATCGGCCCTGGCCGAAAGGCCCACTCACGGAACGCGCGCCGTTGCCAATACGCCAGTTGATCGGCCGATAGATCAGGATAGTCCAGAACCGTTGAGCGGTCCATGTCCACCTCGTCCCACTGACCGCCGGAGCGGAACCATCCCTGGTTGATCACCTCATAGTAGAATGGGGTACCAGGATAGGGTGCCGCAATGTGGAAGAGAGCGATATCCAGCGGCAGCGCCTTGGCGAATCGGATCGTCTGGCGGATCGTGTCCTCAGTCTCGCCCGGCAAGCCAATGATGAAGTAGCCCCAGTTGCGGATGCCAGCGGTGCGCGCCCAGCGCAGCGCCCGCTCCGCCTGAGCGGGATTCGTACCTTTGTGCACTCGCTTGAGGATCTCCGCGTTCCCCGATTCTATCCCCCAAGAGATAGTCCCACAGCCCGCCCGCGCCATCAGTCGCAGCAACTCCTGGTCCACGAAGTCCACGCGACTGTTGCACGTCCAGTGCAGATCGAGGCCTGCCTCAAGGATGAGTGCGCATAGTCCTTCCACTTGCTTCCGATCCACCGTGAAGAGATCCGCGTACATGTGGACGTTGTGAATGCCCAGACGCTGGAGCAGAAGGATCTCTTCGAAGATGCTCTCTGGCGAGCGAATCCGCACGCTCCTGCCGTAGGTGACGTGCTTGATGCAAAAGGTACACCCACCAGGGCAGCCTCTGCTGGTCACAACGAAGCTGTAAGGCCCGTTGATCATCGGGATGCGGTACTTATCCAGCGGCAGAAGGTCGTGCAACGGTAGCGGCAGGTCGTCCAGCTGCTGTATGAACGGACGGTCCGGATTGACGACGATCTCTCCGTCGCGTCGCCAAACCAGCCCTTCGACGCCTCCCAACAAGGCTAGCCCGTCTTGGACTCCTGCCTCATGCCTGCTGCCTCCTGCCCCTTGCTTCCTGTCCCCCGCTTCCGCCTCCAGCGTGCTCACCAGTTCCTGCAACGTCAACTCTGGCTCCCCACGCAGCACGAAATCCAACGCCGGGAAACGCTCCATCGTCTCCCGATGCATCGGTGTGACGTGGGTGCCGAAGGCGATCGTGAACGCCCCGAGATCGTGTGCCAACGATACGCCACGCATGTCGTTGTCCAGCGTGGGCGCTGTCACCTGTGTCACGTAGTAGCGCGGCTCGCGCTGCCGCAACAGCGACTCGAACTCCGGCCAATCCATCCGCAATGCCACTGCATCCACGATCTCGACCGTGTGCTTGGACACTAGGAGCGCAGCCATCTGCGCCAGATCCACCTGTGGCCAGATCATATTCTCCCGCGAGCGACGTCCCACCCGGTGCTGCGAGCGTATCCAAATCCCTCCGTCCGGCGTTGGCGGATTGACGAACAGAACACCGCCGGACGCACGGGCGGACGCCCGAACATTCTCTGCAATGCCCGCCTGTGCACCGGATCGACCCGGAGAAGCATCCAAACGCGGCCGCAGGGTTAAGGTCCGCAGATGCAGCCGACCGGAGACGGTCGGGGTCAGGGTCAAGGTCTGCCTCACCGTCCTCCCCCCATATCCTGATCTATCCGCACATCCCGCCGGCTGATCTCCTCCAGCACCCGCATCAGGAGCCAGGACACCATTAACTGCACGCCCATCAGGATGAACAGGGCGCTGCCCGACAGGTATAGCCACAGCCGGACAAGCTCCCATCTGCCTCCCCCAACCACCAGGCTGGCGACACCCACGACCACGCCAGCGACGAATGCCAACATCCCCATCCAGCCGAACTGTCGGTCCAGCCAAGGCGACAGGATGGGACGCCCAAATACCCCTTGCCGGATCGGGCGCTCGTAGAACAGCGAGATCAGGTAGTTGAAGGTCGAACCGAGCGTGTACAGGCTGACCCCGCACACGCCTAGCACCAGCGCCCCGTACAGCGCCGCCACCCGCCATAGATTCAACGTGGTCACGCCAGAGATGCGAACGGCCACAAACCACGCGCTCAGCCCCAGCGCAGCCGACAGGGCCAGAAGCCCCAGCCCACCAAATATGCGGACGGGGTTGTAAGACAGCGCCGTCCAGATGATGGACTGCAAGAACCGCGCGCCATCTCGCACCACGCTCAGTTTGGAACGGCCAGCGCGCTCGTGATACGGGATCGGCACATCGACGATACGCAGGTGCTCGTGAATCGCCCGAGTGGTCATGACGGGAGTGAAATTGAGACCGTCAGGAAGCGGGTAGAGACGAGACAGCACATGCCTGTGCAGCACCCGCATACCACTGGCGCTATCTCGCACGCGCTGCCCACCCACCAGCGTGACCAGTGCCGCGAAGAGCACGTTGCCCACCCATCGCACAGGGGGCATACGGCTCTCCGTGCCGGACATGCGAGAGCCGATCACCAGTTCCGCGCCATCCAGTGCCGCCTGGCACAACTGTGGGAAGTACTCCGGCGGATAGGTGCCATCTGCATCCAAGAACCCCAGCAAGTCACCGGTCGCCTGGCTGAAGCCGGTCTTGAGCGCCGCGCCATACCCCAGATTGCTCCCGTGGTGGATCACGCGCACGCTGTCCCCGAGCCCCGCCGCAATCTCCGCCGTACGATCCAGGCTGCCGTCGTCCACGACGACGACCTCCACATCGCTCACACCCACCGCCAACACGTCAGGGACAGCGGCCAGGACGCGCTCGACGATGGAGGCGATACATAACTCTTCGTTGTACGCGGGGATAACAACGGAAAGCCTGCAATCGGCCGGCAGCATCCGCGGACTTCGTGCCGGCAGGGATGCAGCGGATGCCCGACCGTCTGCCCCCGACCGTCTGCGGTCGGCACCGTCCGCGGTCGACGTCGGCTGCGTCCGCTGTGGTGCGCCCAGAGCTACTTCCGCATCAGGAAACCCAACATCATGGTGGCCATGTGCGTGCCGGACACCAGGCACGTCAGGCCTTCGGCCTTGATCCACTCCTCAATCTCCTCTGATAGATAGAAAAGCACATAGGGGTTCAGGAATTTGTCGTGAAAATCTGCCTCCGCCTGCCGGTATGGCACAGGCACAAGCCGCTTGACCGCCAGCCACACGATCGGTGCATAGGCCAGCGCATAGAGCGGGATCAGGACACAGCGCACCAACAGTCCCAGTCCCCAACGCACGAGCGCGCGGACCACCCCTCCCGCGTAGCGATAGACTGGATAGTAGATGCTGCGTCGGTTGTAGACGGATACAAACAGCCCTCCACCGGACCGGACTACTCGCGCTAGCTCCCGTAACGCCCCGCGGGGGTCGAGCGTGTGGTGAATGACGCCGGTGGAGACGGCGAAGTCAACGGCATTGCTCTCGAAAGGGAGGGCCAGGACGTTGCCATGGACGAAGGGCACGTCAATCCGCCCTCGAGCCTTCTGCAACGTCCCCCACGAGAGATCTAGCGCGATGGCCTCCCGATTCCAGTACCGCCGGGTGAAGAAGGGGGTGCGCGCCGAAGCACCACATCCCACGTCCAGGATACACTGCCACTCACCCGGATCGAAGTACCGCTCCACCGCTCCCAGGAGCGTGTGGTTACGCACCTCCTCCAGCACCACATCACTCATGCAGTCGAAGCTGTGCTCATCGTAGTGCCGCTGCACGGCGTGCGTAACAGATTCCGCTGTCGGAGGCTCGCGCCTTGCCAATTATTTCACCCGTCTTCGCTCACTTTTTCCACCAAGTAGTCTCCGATGATTAGCCGATCAATGCCCGTGTTCAGGAAGCACTCGACAGCCTCGCAGGGTTGACAGACGATGGGCTCTCCCCTCACGTTGAACGACGTATTGAGCACCAGCCCCACGCCGGTGAGACGTTCGAACTCCTTAATCAACGACCAGTAGCGGAGATTGGTCTCACGACTGACCGTCTGCACCCGGCCGGTACCATCCACGTGAGTGATCGCCGGGACAGTCTCACGCTTCTCGGGGCGCACGTCGAAGACCAGGATCATGAACGGGGAGGGGTAGTCTGCGGTGAAGTATGCGCCGGTGCACTCCTCAATCACCGACGGCGCAAAGGGCCTGAAAGGCTCACGGTGCTTCACGTGGGCGTTCAGGATATCCTTCATGTCGTGGCGCCGGGGGTCGGCCAAGATGGAACGATTGCCGAGTGCCCGAGGACCGAACTCCATCCGTCCCTGGAACCACCCCAGTATCTCGCCCCGGGCAACGATCTCGGCCCCAGCCCGAGCGGGGTCGTCCACCCGCCGGTAGGTCAAGCTGCCGTCGTACTGAGCAAGGGTTTCTGAGATCTCGTCGTCTGTGAAGCCCGGTCCCCAATACGCGTGCTTCATTGGCGTCGGGCGAGGCAGGCCCAGCAGGCACGAATGAATGCACAGCGCCGCGCCCACGGCCGTGCCTGCATCGCTGGCAGCCGGCTGGACGAAGATCTCCTCGAAGGGACCATGCTGCAGGATCTTGCCATTCATCACGCTGTTCAGTCCCACCCCGCCGGCGATGCACAGGTTTGGCTTCCCCGTGATGGCGTGCAGGTGCTCGGCCATGTGCAGACCGACCTCCTCGGTGATCCGCTGCAGGGCGGCGGCGATGTGCTGGTGACGCTTCTCAATCGGTTCCGCGCGCCCACGCGGAGGGCCGAAGATCCGCACAAACTTATCGGAGACCCAATGCCCGCGGCCATAGAGATGATAGTGAAGGTAGCTCATGTCCAGTGCGAAACGGCCCTTTGGCTCAAGTCGGACGATCTTCCTGAACTCGGGCAAGTACACCTCTGGATCACCGTAGGAGGCCAATCCCATCACCTTGCCCTCGCCGGAGGCGAAGCGAAAGCCCAGATACTCCGTCACCGAGCCGTAGAGCATGCCCAGGGAGTGGGGAAACCCAATTTCGTCCAGTTTGCGAAAACTGTCCCCCTCACCAACGCCAAACCACGTGGATGCCCACTCGCCCACGGCGTCCACCGAAAGGATCGCAGCCTCTTCGAAGGGGGATAGGAGAAACGCACTGGCGGCGTGCCCGGCATGATGCTCGACGCGGTGGATACGCCGTGCCTTGCTACGCGCGCTCAGTCCCAGTTCGCGCCGCAATGTACTATCCAAGCGCACCATCGGCAAGAAGTTCCTCGTCAGCCGGCTGCGCACCAGTGCCAGCGAGCGCGGCAGATAGCGGACAATGTGCCATATCTGGTCGAAGACGTGCAGACCGGGATCCCAGTAGTACGCGATATGATCCACGTCATCTATGGTGATGCCAGCCTCGCCCAGGCAATATTGGATAGCGCGGGCGGGGAAGGCCATGGTGTGCTTTTGGCGCGAGAAGCGCTCCTCCTCCGCCATGGCGACGATCTCGCCGTCGCGCAGAAGGGCGGCGGCCGAATCGTGACCGTAACAGTCAAACCCCAAGATATACAACGTTCGTCTACCTCCACTCATCGATAATTGCCGCGGCCCCAGGCAGCGGCTCCCCATTGGCGTCCCAGGCCGGCAGCCGCCGATCTGGGTCATAGAAGCCCACGGCAATGTGATAGTCGCCCCTACCCTCTGAGGCCGGCATGCTCTCGGGCAACGGTACCCGATGCTCGTCAACGATCAGATCCCCGGCGCGCCACCAATCTGTCGGCATGGCACCGCGCCGGGGGGGACCGTCCCCACTAGCCTTCAAGTTCCAGTTCTCATCCAGCAATTGCACGAACACCGTGTATTCCCCGTTCAGGGGTTTGCGCGCGCGCCACCAAAAGGTCACGCGCAGATCTGCCCCATCCGGCACGACCTCCGCTGCCTCCAGCAGAACCTCCCGCTCGGGTCCAAAGGCAGGCGCTGAATCCAGCACCACTTCTGGAGGCGGCGAGGATCGTCCCTTGGCGGGCTCGACGAGCAGGCGGGTCAACGTCAGGGATGGGTCGTTCGCCACGCCGCCAACACGCACGGGGAGAAGCTCATACTCCCCCGTCTGACCCTGCTCCCGTCCCGCAGGGCGGGACCAAAGGAGTTGCAGGTCCCACAACTGCAGTGCGGGCACATCCGCCGGCAGCCGGAGCCGGTAACGGTCCGCAATCACCTCGCCCGGTCGCCAGGCAGTCGTGGGATAGTTCCCACCGCCGGGCCAACTCCTGAAATTCACCAAGACAGCGTCATCTTGTGGCCCGGCCGACACCAATTGAAGCCACAAAGTCAGATCCTCGGTTATCGGACGCTCCGCCCGCAAATAGAGCGTGACGTCCACGGCCCCAGGCCTCAGGCCTGCCGCACCCCCAACCCGGGGAACTTCGCTGCTCACGTCGTAGCCCAACAGCGTGACCTGGTCTCCAAACGAGGCCTCCAACGGGTGGGGGATCGGGGCCTGGCCGTCTGCGTAGCGCGGTGGCAGGCTGAACAGCGGCGCCAGCATTCCGACCGGAGTGATGATCGCCAGCACGGCCATCCCGAGGATCAGTCCGCGCCACGTCACGCCGTACACTCTCGGCCCGAAGCGTCTCAGCAATGCCAGGAGTCCCGCCGCCAACAGCGGAGCGATAGCCGCGTGAGCCTGGAAGAGATAGCGGCCATCAGGGGCCCAAACCTTGGCGTTGAACCAGAACCATGCCGAGAAAACCACCAGGGCCCAGATCAACAACAGCGCGACCGCCCGCCGGACCGGGCGATCAGCCCGCCGCGTGGCGAGGATCCCGCCAAACAGCCCAAACAGGCCCAGGGTCCCATACACGGCCGGGTAGCCGAGGGGGATTCGGCAATAGCTGGACAAGGCCCAGTACGACCTCAAGAAATCAACCGTCTCTCCAGCGACGAGGTACAATGGCCATCGCCCCCGTTGGCCGCTCGCCTGAGTGATGAGGGGTACCAGGCAGAGGTCTCCGTAGCGGACGATGTTCCCCACGTACCACCAGCCGCCGATCAGCAGCGCCAGGAGCACCACCAGGCCAACATGTCCCAGCGTGCGCACCCATTCGCCTTCGCGCCACGCCACGTCAGCCAGCGCCAGGACGGCCAGCGGAATCAGGAAGATTCCACTGACCTTGGTTAGGGAGGCCAGCCCGGTGACGACGCCCAGAGCGAGCGACCGAACGACAGAGGGGCCCCGGCGCAGCGTGGCCACCGCCAGATACACGCCCCATGCTGACAGTGCCGCCAGCAAATTGTCGTTGGTAAGCGTGGCGGAGTGTGTCACAAAACGCGGGCTAAACCCCACCAGCGCGGCAGCCACCAGAGCGAGCACACGGCTTTGAGGGAAAGCCGCCCGGGCGGTCATGTAGACGCCGACGACGGTAAACATAGATAGCGCAGAACCGAACACGCGCAGGACGTGTACGCCCAGCGCCGCCCCCTTGTAAGGCCACCTCTCGCGCCAAGGGTCGCGCATCCACTGTCCCTTGCTGTACGGCTGCGTCGTATCCCCACAGGTGGACAGCGGATTGGACACAGTCAGCGTGGCGACATCGCTCATATCACCACCCAGGGCACGCAGGATGGGCGCATTCAGCAGGTAGTAGAGCGGTGCCTGACCGCCCTCCTGACAATAGCCGTACTCCTCAGCCAAGACGACATCGCGCTGATCCGGCAACCCGTTGCCCTCCGCCAGATAGCGCGCGAAGTTGAAATGGCCAGACTCATCCATAGCCTCGAAAGAAGGGATGATCAGTCCATTCGCCATGGCTAATGCGAACGAGGTGCAAAGCAGCCAGGCCAGAGGATGGTGCCAGATGGGTTTCCCACGCATAACGGGGCTGATTCTAGCACACCTCAGGGCCTTTGTCCAGAGGTTTGGACCTCAGGTTCTCGGCCAATGCCGGCGGGGCGCGTGGATACTTCCTCTAAGAAACCAGGTTTTTCGGAAAAAACCTGGTTTCTATCACCTGGCCTCGATGCTCCCCAATCCAGCCAGGCTGTCAGGCTGAGGCTGCCCATCCGCTCCAAGGACTGGAAGACGGGCCAGATCGGGCCAGGCGTACATGCCGCACACCAGCCGGTATTCGCCCGGCGACGCGCTTGCCGGCACCGGCAGGTCGAACGTGTCGGTGACGACCTCGCCGGGCATCCAGAAGGAAGTGGGGTACCATCCGTTCCGGGGAGGGCGATCTACTTGCGCAACCACCTCCCCGGCGGGGTCAAGCAGATGCACGAACGCGGTGTAGTCGGCCGGCGGCGCGGCCGTGGCCTGCCAGTATACGGTCAGGCTCAGCACCTCACCGGCGCGGATAGCTTCCGGCAGCGGTCCCCGCCCTACCAGCGCCAACGCATCCCCCAGCCCGTAGTCCAAAGGGACAGGCACAGCTACGTCCGGCAGGCTCGCCGGGCCCACGCGGACACGGGTCAGTACCAGCGGTCCATCCAGCGGCCCGCCGGCCGTGGTGACAGGCAGACGGGTCCCGGATTTGGCATCGAGCAGACCCACCTCCACCCGGTAGACCGCGGGAGCAGGCGGCGAGCCGCCCACGTGCACGCGTGTTTCGTCGCAGAAACGGTCGCCGGAGCGCCACTGGGAGGTCAAGAAACGGCCCTGGCCCGGATAGGTATGGCGGCTGGCCACCAGCCCGCCATCCACGTCCAGCAGTTGGACGAATAACGTGTAGTCGGTGTCCGTGCGCCCGACTACCTCCCAACACGTGGTGACAGTCAGCCAGTCGCCGGGGGGGAGTGACGTCCGGTCGAGCCGGTATCCGATCAGAGATGCCAAGTCGCCCAGCCGGAAGTCAGCGGCTTCAGCGCGGGCGGCTACCTGGGCGGCCGTGAGCTGCGCGGGCCGTGCATAGGCCGGGCAGATGACTGCGGGCGGCGCAACGGCGCTGAGGAGCAAGAGACCCGCCACCGGCACGAGAAGCAGCGGTCGCACGCTCGGGACCCATACCCACCCGCGCCACCCCTCCACCAACAGACAGGCGATCGCTGCAAGCGCTGGAAAGAGCAATCGCCCCCAGGGAGCCAGCACCAACTGCATCCAGCGCACCTGCAGCGCCAGGATCAACACGAGCCAGGCCCACAACAACATCCACACCGAACGCCGCCCGTTCGTAGTAAGGCACGTAGGTCCGCCGGAGTGCCGTCTGACGACCCAGCCAAGCACGGCCAGCACGCAGACTGCACGCAGCGCCGTGTATATCCAATCGGGAAAGCCCACGTTGCCCGCGCCAAACACGCCCCAGAATGAGCGCTCGACGCCACCCATCTGCGCCAAAGCCGCCCACACCGAGACAGGCTCATCCCAGGCCCACGGAGAAGTCCTGTGGACCTCGGTATTGAACGGATCACCGTACGCCAGCCAATTCCGGGCGTACCACCAGCCGCCCACCAGCGCAGCCACGCCGAACGTCAAACCCAGCACGACCAGCGTCGCCCGCCAGCTCAGCCTATCCCGCCGCGCCGTCGCCAACATCAACAGGCCCACCAACGGGATCAGCCCCAGCACGCTCAACTTGCTAAGCCCGGCCAGGCCCAACAGCACGCCCAGCGCCATCGCAAGACGCGCGCTCACACCTCTGCGTGCCGTGGCCGCCGCGCACCAGAGGACACACGCCGAGAGCGCCATCGCGGCCGCATCATTGCTCACCAGGCCGCTGGCAAAGACGAACTGCGGCGTGCCGGCCGCCACGCCCGCCGCCAGCAGCGGCAGCCATGTCGATGTGGGCCACAGCTCTCGCCCCAGGCCCCAGGTAGCCACGACCCCCAACGCACCGAAGAGCAGCGACACCAATCGTGTCAGCCGGACCGCCAGGACGGTGCCGCGCCAGGGGAAGTCCTCGGCCGGTGTGTGCAGCCAGGTGTTCTTGTTGTCCGGCACCGTCGGCGGCGCGGGATAGGAAAAGTGGGGATTGCGCGCCAGCAGGTCCGCGTAGTCGCCTTGGTCCGGCGCCCAGAACGTGAGCCCTGCCGCGACGGCGTAATAGAGCGGCGGCTGGCTGGTCTCTTGATGGGCAGGATGACCCTCAGACGCGCGGGCACCATCCGCCCCATAGCCCACCACCGGCGGCAGATGGCCCGTCTCCACCAGGTGGCGGACGTAGGCGTAGTGCATCGGCTCGTCTGGACCTTCGTAGATCGGCGTCGCAAGCCAGTAGACGAGACCCAGACCACAATACACGATCAAGAGTACCAGCAACGCCGCCCGCGGGCGGATCCTGGAAAGCCATTCGTGTATTTCTCCCATCCGTGGTACTCCCTACCTCATTCCAGATCGCTCTGTTCTATGGAGTAGATCTCGATCACCGGGCCGGGTCGTTCCCGTTCCCACAGGCTGACCACCGGACCGTAGATCTCACCGAAGACAAACGAGGGCTCAACACCATCCTTCCCCGGCCAGAACACGCGTACCAATCCCGGTTCCCGCTCCAGCGCAGCGTGGAACGCCTGGCGAGTGGCGTCCATGTCACCATCTATCAACAACAGGTTGGTGACGAAGCTGCTGGTGACGATGAAGCCAAAGCCGTTGTCCCGATACCAATCCAGGGAACGCGCCGAAAGCCCGACGCCACCCACCTCGTCCACCTCGTAGAATTCCCTGGAGAGCGGCGGCCCGTACACCGGCCAGTCCATAGCGATCTTCGCGCCCGCCGGGATATTGGCCTCTATCCACCGCTTCGCCAGGTTCCGCGTGTCCTCTCGGGCCAGGGTTACATCGTGCCGCACGCTCCAGGCAAGCGGCTGAACGACGGCGGCCAAAGTCAGAACGACCAGCCCCCAAATGGCCACGCGTGGGCTCCAACCCCGCTTCACACCACGAGAGCCCGCCCACGCTGCGATGGCAACCACGGTCTCTGCCCCAAACAGAGCGCAGAAAGGCACCAACGGCAGAGCATAGCGGGCGAAATAGTGGCGCGTGAGACTCATAGGCAGGAAATAGAGCAGCGGGAATGATAGAAGAACGACGCTCATTCGATCCCGGCATCGCACGGCCATCACCGCGCGGCGGACAAGGCCGACCAGAGCCAACCCTAGCAAAACGGTGCCCAGGCCATAGTTGAGTGTCTTGAGATAGAAGAGCCAGCCGGGCACCGTATCCACGTGCCAGATCCAGAACCCCCCCGCCCGACCGGCCTCCAACTCATAGCGGGCGTAATCAAGATACAGCCCCGGCTTCAGCGCCAGTTGGAATCCCCCGACGAGCACGCCGCCCAGGAGAGACCCGATGAGCAGTGCCCAGGACGCGATTGGGAAATCGCGACTACGGGATCCGGAGCCACCAGAGGGAAGTCCATGGCCGTCATTCCACGCCCTGGCGGTGGCAGCTACAGCCAGCGGAACGAGCACGGGCCAGACAGTCCACTTGGTGGCAATGGCGTAGCCTGCGCACGCACCGGCCACGTAGAGGAACCTTCGCCGGACGCCCGACCAACGCCCGCGTCTTCGCCGGAGCGCAAGCGCCGCGCACGTCACCGAGAAACTCGCCAGGCACGCCGCCAGCACGTCAGGGGTGGCGTAGTGGGAATCCCGCACGTGGAGAAAGGACACCGCCAGGAACAGGGCGGCCAAAGACGCGGCGGACATTGGTCCCGACCGTGTGCCCGACCGTCCGCGGTCGACGTCGGCTGCGTCTGCGGACGTCATGCCGGCAGGATGCCGGCGGTCCATTGGTCGGGCAGCCGCGGACGTCATGCCGGCAAGATGCCGGCGGTCCACTGGTCGGGCGGCAGCTCTCCCAAGCCGGTACACCGCCAGCACGTTCAACGTCCCGGCGAATCCACTGGTCAGCCGGGCCAGCAGCACCAGGAAGAAGCTTGGATGCAAGGGCCAGGCCTGCTCGCCGCCAAGCATGGGCGCAGGATGCACGGACGGACGCGATCCCAACGCCTCCGTAACGAGCGCGCTGACCCGGCCGAAGGCCGCGCAGGCCGCATATTCACCCAGGAGAATATTGGGAAAGCCCGTCGGGTTGGGCTGGCGGCCCACGATGCCCCGTCCCATGTCCAGTGCGATGCGAACATAGGTCGGCTCATCGAAATGGTAGTCGTACGGATAGCCGAACCCGATTCCCCACAGCCGCAGTGCCAGGGCCAGGATCAGGACACCGGCCCAGGGAAGCACCGGCGGACGTAACGCCCGCGGACGCAGCCGACGTCGACGTCGACCGCGGACGGTGCCGACCGCAGACGGTCGGAGGCAGACGGTCGGGATCAATGTCCGCGCAATCCTCCCGCCCATCTTCTTGCCCCCTGCCCCCTGGCTCTTGCTTCCTGCATCCTGCATCTTGCCTCCTGCTTCACAGGGAAGGGCGCGGTGACCGCGCCCCTACCGCTGGGAGACGCGTACCTTGCCTAACCGGATCGCAGCATCCGGCACCTGGCTGCCATCGGCAGCCAGCGCCGGCAGCCGCTCGCCGGTCTCCCAGCGATACAACCCCACAAAGAGATCATACGCCCCCTCCCCAGTGCCGGCAGGCATGACGACGTCCCGCACGTCTTCCAACTCTTCGCCGGGCTCCCACCAGGAGGTTGGGTAGGCCCCGGCCCCAGGGCGCTCCAGTGGCGGCCCGTCCGCCTGGGCGACCATCTTCTGCGCCTCATCGAGCAAGTGAACAAACACAGCGTAGTCGGCATCGGGGCGGCGCTCCGCGCGCCAGTATAGCGTGAGTGTGAATGATTCCCCTGCGTGCACCTCGCTTGGCTGTGCGCCGTAGCCCAGCAGGACAATCTGATCGCCTATGCGGGCGTTCACCGGATGCGGCGGCGACACCGCCTCACGCTCTGCCACGGACGGAGCCGACGTCGACCGCGGACGGTGCCGACCGCAGACAGTCGGGAGCAGACGGTCGGGATCAACGTCCGCGGACGCGCGATCAACGTCCGCCCATACCTTGACCTGCCCCACCAATACCGGCGCTACCACTTCGCCCTCCTCACCCCGTGCCCCCAACCGCCGGTCCTGCTCGCCATCGTACAGGCCAACCTCAACGTCGTAGACAGCCGGCGCCGGCGTCCATTCTGCCACACGTATGCGCACCCTATCGCAGAACGCATCCCCCGGCTGCCACGCGCTGGTCGGAAAGGTACCCAAACCCGCGTGGGTGTGTCGCTCGGCCACGATGAGATTGTCCGGGCCGAGGAAATGCAATAGCACTACGTGGTCTTCCTCTAGCGGCGCTAGCGATTGCCAGCACAGCCTGACCCACGTCCATTCACCGGGGTGCACAGGCCGCGGGTTGACCTCGCCAGCAAGCAGCTTGGCCCCGTTCCCGAAGACCACGTGTGGCCACTCATCCAGGGCGACCAGTTGCGACGTACTCAACTGAGGCGGCCGCCGGTACGCAGGGCGGATAACGAGCAGCAAACAGACCACGGAAAACGCCAACAAGCCAGCAGTCATGGCCCATAGGCCAGCCGCCCGCCACCGACGTGGCAGCCAACTCTGCCACCCTATCACCAACAGCACACCGATCGCCGCCACCGCAGGGAACATCAACCGCCCCAAAGCCAACGGAAACGCCCACAGCCACACAAGCAAGGCCACCAGGTAGACGAACAGACATATCAGCAACAGGGCAAGCAGCCACCCCTTCCGGTCTAGACGTCGCCACGAGCGCCAGACATAGAGTCCCACGCCCATTACGCCAATCCGCCCCCACCACACGACGGCTGCCAAGAGCCAATTTGGCGGCTGGACAATCGAGCGGCCGAAGGCGGCCCAGTATGTCCACCCAACCTGCCACACCTGGGACAGCTGCTTGAGCACCGAGAAACGCTCATCAACCCGCCCGGAATGACCAAAGTGTGGCCCAAGGCCCAACGGATCCCCATACAAGACCCAAGCCCGCACGTACCACCAACCGGAGAGCAAGAGTACCAGCGCAACGATGACGATCGCGTACACTGTGGCGCGACGCCCCGGCGCAGAGCGCGCACCCACCCAGAACCCCAACACGCAGATGGGCACGATCGCCAGCGCGCTGACCTTCGAGAGAGCCGCCAGACCCAGGGCCACGCCCCAGACCATGGCCCGCCTCAGCGATGGGCCACGAATCACCCACCCGGCCATGATCCACAATACCAGCGCTGCCAACCCGGCTACGGTGCTGTCGTTGTTGACTACGCCGCTGATATGCACGAACTGGGGATTGAACGCCACCCAGGCAGCGCTCCAGCAGGCACTCCGCCTGTCCCCATCAAAGCATGTCAAGCCCAACCCATACGCGCCGACCAAGGCTACAACCCCAAAGCACGTGGACACAGCGCGAGCCAAGTGGACGGCGAGAACGAAGTTTGGGTCCATCGCGCCCACATGGGGACTGCGTAGCCAGAAACGCTCGTTGTCCGGCCAGGAGTTCGGAGCTTCTGCAGCATAGTAAGGATTCGGCCTCAATGCGCCCTCGGCATTATCTGCTCGAGGTATCCACGCAGTAGCCAGCGCCGCAAGAGAATAGTACAGCGGCACCTGGAGCATCTCCTGCAACGGGCGATAGCCCTTGCTATAGGCATCATAAGTGCTCTTGGAGGGCAGGCCATATCCTTGCGCCAGGTGTTGGACGTACGCGTAGTGCATCGGCTCGTCGGGCCCCTCGAAAGGTGGCACGAGCAGGTTGTTGACAGTGGCAAGCAAGGCAAAGACGACAACGACGATGATAATGCCATAGTGCATACGAACCGACGCGCAGATTCGACGGAGGAGGTAACTGACGCGAGATACCAGCGCGTGGCTTGCCTCATGTTCGCCGGACGCGTAATCGACATCCGCCATGTGCATACTCCCTCGATTCGGCCAACCAATTTTCTATTCTGCCATTGGACTGCTGGAAAGTCAAGCGCTTCTCCTCCGTCGTCCATAGGTCCAGGGGCGTTTGCCCTCAGACGGATTCAGCGTATACTCCCCGCACAGGAGCTTCACTTTGGATCAAAGACTGCTTATCGGCATCGACGTAGGCGGCACTTTCACCGACGCGGTGGCGGTTCACTCAGGCAACGTAGTGGCCACCGCCAAGGAAGTGACCGAGCCGGAGGACCTATCCCGCTCGCTGCTAGGCGCGTTGGACAGCGTGCTGGCCGGCGTCGCGCACACGCATCGCGTTGCACGCCTTTGTCTCAGCACCACCTTGATCACCAACCTGCTGGCCCAGCGACGCACCCCCGAGGTAGCCACGCTGCTGATCCCCGGCCCCGGGCGCGATCCGACAACCTACCACCTGCCCGGTCCCTATTGGGTCGTCAGCGGGATGATGGACTTCCGAGGCCGCGAGCGGGTGCCCCTGGACCGGGCGGAGGTAACCGCGGCCCTCAAGGAGATCCATGCGACAGGGGTACGCCACCTGGCGGTCGTGGGGAAATTCTCGCCGCGCAACCCGCGCCACGAAGAACAGGGGATCGAGTGGGCCAGGCAGCTCGATCCCGCGTGGCGTCTGCACGCGGGGCATGCGGCCTCCGGTCAACTCAACTTCCCCCGCCGTGCGGCAGCGACGGCCATCATGCTGGCCGTGGAGGAAAGCTGGCGTGCCTTCTTCACCCAACTCCAGGACGCCCTCACCGGGCGCGGCCTGACCTGCCCTATCGTGATACTCAAGGCAGACGGGGGCACGCTGCCGCTCGAAGCCGCCGAGCGCGAACCAATTCAGACCATCTTCTCCGGACCGGCAGCCAGCGCGATGGGCGTGGTGGCACTGCGACCGCAGGGCAGCACATCTATCGTGGCGGATGTAGGCGGCACGACCACCGACCTGGCCCTGATCCTGGACGGCCAGCCGCTGCTTGCCTCCCGCGGTGGCTCAATAGCCGGCGTCGATTCACTCCAGAGGGAGACATCTCTCCATCTCCCCATCCGCGCCTTCGCCGTGCGCTCTGTACCGGTCGGGGGAGACAGCACGATCGCAGTTCAAGGGGAAGGGAAGTCTCGACGTGCCACTCTCGGCACGACGCGAGCAGGCGTCGCGGCCTGCATGGGAGGACCGGAGCCCACGTTGACCGATGCGCTCCGCGTTCTGGGGTGGACGACAGTGGGCGATGTGGAACTGGCAAACCAGTCCATGGCGCGAATCGCCCGGGCGATGGGTCTGGAGAAGCGCGCCGTGGCCACGTCCATCGTCGAGGAAGCCCTGGCGCGCATCGAGACCAGCCTGGAGAGTCTGTTTCTCACCTGGCAGCGCGAGCCGGTGTATCGCCTCTGGGAACTGAAGCAGAAGGGCCACCGCCGGCCCGAGACCGTCGTGGGAGTGGGCGCCGCGGCTGAGTCTCTGGTGCCCGCGCTGTCGAAGCGGCTGAACGCCCAGGTTGTCATTCCCCGCTACGCACCAGTGGCAAACGCGCTCGGCGCAGCCCTGGCCCGGACCACCTACACGACCAGCCTGCACGTGGACACCGAACAACGCCGGCTCGAGATCGCCGAGGAAGCCATATCCCAGGCTCTGCCACCGGGCAGGTTCACGTTGGACGACACCCAACGGATCGCCCGCGAGTGGATGGCGCGCCGTGGGGAAGCCTTGGGCATTCCCCATCCACTCGAAGACTGCGAGATGGTGCTGGCCGAGCAGTTCAACGTCGTGGAAGGCTGGCGCACTGCGGGACGCATTTTCGACGTGCGGCTGGAGCGGCGCTGCGGCCTGGTGGACGAGTGGGTGCATTGAGGCCAGGGGGGAAGTCATGATGCGGGCATTGAGCCGGCAGGGATGCAGCGGATGCCGTCCGACCGCTGCGGTCGGCACCGTCTGCGGTCGGCAACATCCGGGCGGTCCATATACCGTGCATTAGCGGAGGTTGACCGTGCGTCCGAAGCGAACCCGACGTGAAGGCAAGATGGGGCTCCTCTTCTTCCCTGCCTTCGACTGGGCTATCTCACCCACCCATCCAGAGCGAGAGGAACGGCTGCTCTACACCAAAGATCAGATCGTCGAGGAAGGCCTGCTCGACATGGACGAGATCGCGGAATACGCGCCGCGCAGCGCGGCGGATATAGACATCGCCCGGGTGCACTTCTGCGTGCCCGATGTCGCCGCACAGGCGACGGAGGCACATCACGTCGCCGTGGGGGGAGCACTGACGCTGGCGGATGCCTGGGCAGCGGGGGAAATCGGCAACGGATTCGCCATCATCCGCCCACCGGGACACCACGCGATGCGGGTCGTGCACGGGAACCGGGGGTTCTGCAACGTGCACAACGAGGCAGCCATGGTCGCGTACCTGCGCCAGAAGCACGACGTGCGGCGGGTGGCCATCGTGGACACAGACGTGCATCATGGTGACGGCACCCAGGAGATCTTCTACCACGACCCCGACGTCCTGGTGATCGGACTGCACCAAGATGGGCGCACCCTCTATCCCGGCAGCGGGTTTGTGAACGAGCTGGGCGGGCCGGGGGCCTTCGCGCGCAACCTCAACGTGCCGCTGCCGCCCGGCACCGGAGACGAGGGGGTGCTCACCGTGATGGAGAACCTCGTGCTGCCGGTATTGGCCGACTTCGAGCCAGAGATCGTCATCAACTCGGCAGGCCAAGACAACCACTACTCCGATCCCCTGGCCCACATGCGCGTGTCGGCCCAGGGCTACGCGCGCTTCAATGAACTCCTGGCCCCCGATTTGGCGGTGCTGGAGGGCGGATACGCCATCCAGAGCGCCCTCCCCTACGTCAACCTGGGGTTGGTGCTGGCAATGGCGGGTCTGAGCTACGAGCACGTGCGGGAGCCGGACTATGACGCCGGGAGACTGCGCCAGTCACAGGCCCAATGGGACAGCATTCATCGCACCGTTGACCTGCTGCACGAGATCTGGCAGCGTCCCGAGCAGGCGTTTGCCCAGGTGTACCCCCGCCTGGACGATACCTACACGCGTCAGAAGCGGATCTTCTACGACACGGACGGCATCCACGAACGCCAAGCGGAGACCGTGAGAGTCTGCGACGTGTGCCCCGGCTGGCTGAGCATCGACTCACGGGCGCAGGGCGGAGACTTCGGACGCCGGCGCGTCTGGGGCATATCCATTCCGTGGGCCGCCTGCAAACAGTGCGCCGATGAGGCGCGCGCGCAGTACCACAAGATGGTGCGCAATCCCACCACGCCCTACGACTGGCTCTATCTGCAGGACCGGCCCGCCGACACGTACCACCGCTACAGCGTCGCCACCGAACGGGAAGACACGCTGCGTGCGGAGTAAGTCACAGGTCGTACAGCTCCCCATACTTCGAGCGCAGATACCGCACGTATGGCTCAACGCTCAGCGGCCCGCCGGTCACACGCTCGATCAGCTCGTCCGCCGTGTACTTGCTCCCGTGCTGATAGATGTTGTCTCGGAGCCAGCCGTGCAAGGTGCGGAACGCCCCGGCCTCGATTTCACTCTGAATCTCTGGATGGGCCTGTAGCGCAGCCGCGAAGACCTGCGCACTCATGATGTTGCCCAGCGTGTACCCCTGAAACACGCCGCCGATGACGCCGCCGTACCAGTGCACGTCCTGCAGCACCCCGTCGCGGTCATCTGGGGGGACGACGCCCAGGTCGGCCTTCATGCGCTCGCGCCACGCCTCAGGCAGATCTCGCACGGCCAAGTGACCCTTGAGCATGTCCAGTTCCAGATCGAAACGCAGCAGGACGTGCAGGTTGTAGGTCACCTCGTCGGCGTCCGTGCGGATCAACGAGCGCTCGACCTTGTTGATCGCGCGGTAGAACGCCTCCAGGGACACCTCGCCCAGTTGAGAGGAAAAGACCGCCTGCAGTTCCGGATAGAAGCAGCGCCAGAAACCCAGGCTGCGCCCGACAACGTTCTCCCACAGGCGCGACTGGCTCTCGTGGACGCCTGACGACGTCCCCCTTGCCAGAGGCGTGCCCTCGAACTCCGCGCGAATCCCCTGTTCATACATCCCGTGGCCCGCTTCGTGCATCGTGCTGAACAACGCCTCGCCCAGGTCCCTCTCGTTGACGCGGGTGGTGATGCGCACGTCACCGACCGAGAAATCTATCGTGAACGGGTGATGGCTCTTGTCCTCCCGCCCCCGCTCGAAGTCGTAGCCAAAGCGCCGGATCACATCGCGCCCAAAGGCCAACTGCTGCGCCTCAGGGAAAGACTGGTGCAGGCAGGTGTCGTCAGCAGGGGACTGGGCGGTGATGGCCCGCACAAGCGGCACGAGCTGCTCCCGCAGGTCCGCGAAGATCACGCGCAAGGTCGAGGCCTTCATGCCGTAGTCGGAGTAGTCAATCAAGGGATCGGCAATGTGTTCGTAGCCAGGGAAGAAATCGGCCAACTGACGGCTCAGGTCGAGCGTCTTCTCAAGATAGGGCCGCACCCGGGCGAAATCGTCCGCCGGCCGGGCCTCCGTCCACACCTGGTAAGTCGTGGAACGGTGGTCGGATAGCTGCGCGACGAACGACGGCGGCACTTTCACCGCGCGTTCGTAGTCACGCCGTGTGACCCGGACGAGGCTGGCCTCGTCTGAGTCGTAGGGCAAACTCTCCTCGTAAGGCCGCAGGTCATCCAGGAGCCGTCCCAGGGCTGGATCGGTCAGCTTCTCGTGCGCCAATCGCTCCAGCGTAGCCATCTGTCGCGCCCGAGCACGCGCACCTCCCGGTGGCATGTAGGTATTCTGATCCCACTCCAACAACGCAGCGGCAGATTCAAGATCATTGATCCCAACGAGACGAGCCTTAAGTTCCTCTAGCTTGGTTTCCATACGGTTCCCTTCATGCTGAGCCGACACCAGTTTCACGCTTGACGAGAGCGTCGGCCCATATCAAGGCCTGACAGTTTCAGGATACCACTTCTTGGCGTAGGTGTTCTTCCGAACGCTGAGCCCCTTACCTCAGGGATTCCGTGGAAACCTGTCAGGTCCATTCCAGTCGGACGCACGATCAATGCCCACAGCAACAGCGCAGTAGTATACTATGCCGTGGGGTTGGGCGCAAACCGCACACCTCGACGATGCATTGCCAGGGGCTCACAGAGCGAGGCACGCGTCTCCCATCCGTAGGGGCGCGGTGGCCGCGCCCGTCCCTGTGAAGCGGAACGCAAGACGCAGGATGCAGGGGGGAAAGACACAGGCCAGCTCGTTGAGCTAGCCTGCATCTCACAAAAAAGGAGGAGGACAAGGAAAAAGCCACAGAGCCGCCGTGATTCCCTTGTGTCTACAATATAGCACACATTGGTTAGCCCTCGATTAAGGGCTGGTTAAGAATCGGTTAAAGCCCAACACAAGACAGGGTCAAGACAGAGAAGACCCTGCCGCATTGGCAGGGTCTTGTACTATCAAACTCGTCGCCAAGCCGTGTCGTGCTACGACTCCGGCGTCGGAGAGGGCACGGGGGTCGGCGGGAAGGGCGGCTCATCCACCAGCCTGAGTAGCTCACTCAGGTCACCAGTTGACACGATATAGACCAAGGGGTCGCCCTCTTTCCGAACGTAGCGGGCTGTGCCACCTGGATTCTCCCCTCCGACATCCGCGTTGATGCTCGCCCCGTCGCTGAGCACCAGCGTCACCTGCAAATCCGGCTCCTGGAGGCCAAAGGTCGCCAGGTCCCCGATATCGGCCATCGCACGGCTGAACTTCATCTCCGCTACCGGATACACCAGGCCATTCAGCCGCCCACTGTCGGCGTCTCCTGTCTCCGGTGCGGTCATCCGCCAGTCAAGGCTGCCGGCATCGCGCTCGACCGAGATCGTCTGCTGTCCCTTCGCCACGGTGATCTCGACCACGTCGGTGCCGCTGACCTCCCAGAGCGGCGCGGGCGTCGGCTGGGCCCCCTCCTCCGGCGGTGGCTCCCGCTTGGATTCCACCAGGAAGACATAGGCCGCGAGCAAGGCCAAGACACCAACCAGCACCAACGTGGGCACCCACGGTTTGCGCTGACTCACGTGTTCACCTCCTCTGCCACCACACGACCACGCCCGCAATCAGCAACCCCAAGGGGATGAGGATCACGCTGACGAAGAACGTCGCGTTCGCCTGCACCTGGGACAGAAACACGTTTCGAGGCTGCGTGCTCTTGGGACCGATGGCGATCAGGCTCTCCTCCTCCGCCAGCCAGTTGACCGTGTTGAGGATAAGCGTGCCATTCCCCAGGCTCCTGACGAACTCGTTGGCGGCGAAATCCGAATCGCCGATCAGCACCAGGCGCGTGCTCGCGGACGCAGCCGCGTCCAGCAGGGCCGGCGCTTCGATGGTCGCCACCAGCGCGAGCGGGCCAGACGTATCTACCCCCTCGTCAAGTTCCACCTGGGCCGTCTCCGTGTCCAACTCCGCCCAACTCTGGGGACTCGTTTCCGCCAGTGGCGTAAAGGTGACCGTGCCGGTAGTATCCTGCCCCGTCTGCTCAATCGAACGGGCCAATGGGAAGAACGCCATGGGCAGGTCCTTGGTGATCTGGCTGAAGCGGTAGGCAGAGACGACCGGGCTGGCCACGCTGCCCATGAGCGAACTGGCCGGGTCTACTACGGCCCCATCCCCAAACCGCACGTACCAGTCTGCCAGCACGTCATTTAGGCCGGTCTCGTAGAGCGGGTCTTGCATGATGAGGGCCTTGCCCCCCTGTCGCAGATACGCTCGCAGCCGCGCCCGCTCCTCTTCGAGCAACTCGGTCTGTGGGCCGGCGACGACGAGCACGGACGCGTCGCTTGGGACGGTTGTGGTAACGGCCAGGTTGAGCTCGCGCACGTTGTAGTTCTGACCGCCCAAGGCCTGGGCCACGTCGGAGTACCCGTCGGTGTCGTAGCCATACGGATCCCGCTCCTGGTGGCCGGTCAGGAAGTAGATGACCTTCTGCTCCTCCCTGGAGACCTTGAGGATCGCGCTGGTGATGTCCTGCTCGTCGAGGGTATAGACTCTCTCGACACGCTCGCCGGACTGCATGACCAGACCCCCGTAGGGCACCGGCTCGTACTGGCTTGCCTTAAGTGGCTCGCGGTCGGCGTCAATCACCGAGTAAGACAGGAGATCGCTCTCCTCAACGTACTGGTCCAACAGCTCCTCGAAGCTCTCGCGCCGGTAGTCATCGGCAGAGAAGAAGCCCACGATGCTGATCGACTCATCCAACTCGGCCAGCACCTGGACAGATTGAGGCGATAGGGTGTGTTCCTTCAACTCGGTGGCGTCGTAGCGGTAATGGTAGCGCCCGCCGAGGTAGTTTAGCAGGATCAGGATGCCGATCAGAGCAACACTCATCACGGCAGCATTGGAACCGTAGCGGGTGGTCCGCCCCGTGAGCGCAGCACGCACCTGTGCGGGGTGCACCAACACGAACAGCGCCCCCACCACCACACCGCCGATGAGCAGTCCCTTGGCCCAGGCGTCCATCTCACCCCAGATGAAATAGCGAGCCGCGCCCGCCGCCAGCGCCGCCAGGGCGACGTATCCCAGGATGAACCCATACCGATCTAAGAACCGCCGCAAGTTCAAACGAGCAATCCAATCCATCATCGCCACCTCCTCGCTGCGAGCACCCGCGTGGCCAGGAAAAGACTGACGACCACCAGGCTGAGGTAGTAGAGAACGTGCTGGGTGTCAATAACCCCATCTATGAAGTCCTGGTAATGGCCAAAGATAGCCAACTGAGTCAGGAAGTCACCCACCAGGGTGCCAGCCGAGCGAGAGCCCACGAACTGAACCAGCCATAGTGCCACAGAGATGGCGATACCCGTGATCGCGGCGACGACCTGGTTGCGGGTGACGGTTGAGGCCAGAGTACCGACGGCAAGCAACGCCGCCCCGACCAGGATGAAGCCCAGATACCCGCTCACGGTCGCCCCGATGTCGGGGTTACCCAGTTGGACCAGGATGAGCGGCTGGTACAGGCCGATGGCCAGCATCGTGAGGAAGAGGATCAGGCTGGCCAGGTATTTGCCCACGACCAACTCCCAGTCACGGACCGGCGCGGTGAGCACCAACTCGATCGTGCCGGAGCGTTGCTCCTCCGCCAACAGCCGCATCGTCACCACCGCGGCGAACAGGATGAGGACGAAGAAGACCCAGCCGCTGCCCAGAACGTAGCCCATCACTGCCTGCTGGGAATAGACGATGATGAGCCAGAAGAGCAGCCCCATCACTCCCAGGAAGGCAGCCATCGTCACGTAGGCAATGGGGGAACTGAAGTAAGCGTACAACTCGCGCCGTGCGATGGTCCATACGTTACGCATCGTGCTCACCTCCCTCGGACGCAAGATCAACGTCTGCGGACGCACGGACGGACGCACTATCAATGTCCGCAACGTCCGCGGACGCGCGATCAATGTCCGCCTCCTCAGCGTTCACAGGCACCTCGTCGGTGGTCAGTTCAAGGAAGATGTCCTCCAGGCTCATGCCCACGCTACGGAGCTCCAGCAGGCCCCAGCCCCGCTCGACGACGGCGCGGGCCATCTCGGCGCGCAGGTCGTGCCCCTGCGCGCAGGCGACCTGGTAGACCCCTTCACTCGCCGCTTCGACACCGACGACCCCGTCCACGCGTCGCAGCACGTCCGCGACCTCCGGGCCGGCGTCGGCGACGCGCACCAGCACGCGCTCCATGCCCTGCAGTTGAGCGGTCAACTCATCGGGCGTTCCCGTGGCCACGATCTCACCCTTGTTGATGATGAGCACACGGCTGCACGTCTGGCTCACCTCGGGTAGGACGTGCGAACTCAGAATGACGGTGTGCTCGCCGCCGATCTCCTGGATCAAGGCCCGCACGTCGGCCACCTGGCGGGGATCCAGGCCAATCGTGGGCTCATCCAGGATGAGCACTTCCGGCTCATGCAGGATGGCCTGGGCCAGCCCAACGCGCTGGCGGTACCCCTTGGATAGCTTGCTGATCTCCGAGTTGGCGCGGTCAGCGATACCACATGCCTCCAACGCCCGATCCACGGCCTGCCGGCGGTCCGGCAACTGGCGCAGCGCAGCCATGTATTCCAGGTACGCCCACACAGTCATTTCCGGGTAAAGCGGCACAGTCTCCGGCATATAGCCGACGCGACGGCGCACCTCCAACGAATCATAGAACACGTCAAAGCCGGCTAGGCGGGCCGTGCCATCGCTAGGGGGCAGGAAGCCGGTAAGCATGCGCATCGTCGTCGTCTTGCCCGCCCCGTTGGGTCCCAAGAAGCCGACGATCTCCCCTTTGTCCACGTGGAAACTGAGATTGTGGACGGCCCGGGTAGAGCCATAGTAGCGGGTCAGATTCTCCGCCTCGATCATACGCGTAACCTCCCAGTCTTACACGAAGTCCAACGCAAAACAAAGAGCACCCAATATCTCACCAAAAGACTCGCTCGCAGAGTGCTCTTCAGGTCTATCAGATTGTCCCGAACGCCGCCCACCCGCCCCCGACCGTCTGCGGTCGGCACCATCCGCGGTCAACGCCGGCTGCGTCCATAGCAACGCGTACTTATACCATCACCGGGCGGAGTTGTCAAGAAAAGGCGGACGTTGATCGCGCGTCCGCGGACGTTGACTCCGACCGTCTGCGGTCGGCTGCGTCCGCGGCATCCGGCCCTATCACGAAGGAGGGCTCAACCCATCACCACGTCAACCCGATGAGACTTGCCGTCTCCAAAGGCTGCGACGACGTCGCCCTGGATCTGCGCGCCGTCCACCGTCACGGACCGCACCCCTTTGCAGACGTGGCCGGGGTTCCACGCCTCGATCCGATAGAGCGCGCCTCTGAACGCTCTAGTGACCTGGAACCCATCCCACGCCGCGGGGATGCAGGGCACGATTCTCAGCCCCGAATAGGTCGGCTGGACGCCCAGGATGAACTGAACGCCTGCCTGGTAGGCCCAGGAGGCGGTCCCTGAAAGCCAACTGTTGCGGGCTAATCCAAACTGGGGATGCTCGTCGCCCAGGATATTCTGGGGGTAGACGTAGGGTTCACACTCGAATTCCTCTATGCGCTCGTTCTTGGTCACCGGGTTGATCTGGTCGTAGTACTCGAAGGCCCGGTCGCCGTTCCCCACCAGCGTCTCAGCGATGATCACCCACGGGTTGGTGTGCAGGAATATGCCGCCGTTCTCCTTCGCACCGGGCGGATACGTGGTGATCCCCCCTTTCGTCGGGTCGAAGCCATCGTAGCCAGGAGCACTCAGCTTGACACCTTTGGGCGTATTGAGCCGCCGGTATACGGCGTCCAGTGCCATGCGCGCCCTGTCCAGCGGGGCGAATCCCGCAATCACCGGCCACGACTGGGCGTTGGCGTAAATCTGCCCTTGCGCGTTCGTACGGGAGCCCAATGTGCTCCCGTCGGCGTCGAAATAGCGCACGTACCACGCGCCGTCCCAGGCGTGCGCGTTCACCCGCTGCCTCATCGTCTCGTAGTCAGCGGTGCACCTGGCGGCTGACTCCGCGTCGTCCAGGTGGTGAAAAAGCTCGACCATCTCCAGCAGGGCCTTGCCATACAGACTGGCCACGAACAGCGACTCGGCCCCCGCCCGCAAGTTCACCGTGTCATTCCAGTCGGCAAACCCCAGCAGCGGCAGCCCGTGGACGCCCACGTTGTCCCTGGTGAACGCGATGGCCCGCCGGACATGGTCGAGGACCGTGCCCGACGCCAGAGGCCGTCCATCCCGGGCCTTCTCGTAGTATGGGATCACCTCGTCGAGGAACGCAAGGTCGCCGGTTTCCTTGAGGTACGCGCTAACGGCGAGCACGATCCATAGCTGATCATCGCCGTAATACTTCGGGGCGTCCTCCACCTCCCTGGAATCTCCCGCATTGGCCTCCATCGTGAGCGGATTGAACTGGTGCATGGCGGAGCCATCCGTCCTCTGCACGTGCAGGAGTTTCTTGATCAGATCCCTGCCCTCTTCGGGCATGCCGATCAGGATACCCATCACATCCTGCGCACTGTCCCTGAAGCCAATGCCCCGCGCGCCCAAGCCCAGTTGATAGAGTGAGAGATAGCGGGACCAGTTCTTGGTCGTGTGACACTGCCGGGGGTTGTGGACGTTCAGCAGGCGGTTCACGTTCGCGTCGGGGGTCTCGACCTGCATGCGGGACAGATAGGCCTCCCAGAAATCAGCCAGGTCGTGCAGCGCCTGATCCACGTGCGCCTCGTCCAGGAAACGTTCAATCGAATGACGCGCTTTCTCCACGCTCTCATCCTGCGCCAGTTGCGTGATCAGCCGGGTGCTTTGACCGGGTTCCAGGACGCCCAGATGGTGGAGCAGCGCGGCGATGTTGTCCCCGCGCCGCGCTTCGTGGTTGCCGAGCTCATCCTCCTGGAGGCTGAGAGGGTTCGCCCAGGTGCCGTATTCGCTGGCCCCCAGGAAATGCCTGCGGTCCGTCTCGAAGGAGGATGCCGCCCGATTCGAGGTGAAGACGTTGACCCGGCTATCCCGATTCATGAACGCAAACTGCGCCAGGATGACCCTGCCGCCCGCCTCGTGGCAAGCCACACTCTGCATCGTCTGGGGCACCCAGTCCGCGTTGGTGAACTGCTTCAGCGCGTCGAAGTGCGTGTACTCGACCACAGGAATTGCGTCTATCTCTATGGGCCGGTCAGAGACGTTCATGACCCGAATATCACGGATGACCCGATCCCCTCCCAAGGGAACGAAAACCGTCGCCTCAGTCCGGACGCCGTAGAACTGCGACTCAATCCGGACATAGCCCAGCCCTACGTGACACTCGTAGAGATCGTAGGGGTCCAAAGTGGGGACGAAATACGGGGAGAAGATCCGATACCCATCCGCCTCCTTCAACCGGAGGTAGAGCGTGGTCCCCTTGAACTGCGAACTGGGCAACTGGGGAATGTACTTGGTGATCCGGTTGAGGGCCGGATCTTGCTTGCAGACGAGCGCTCCGCCAGTGTGATCCACGATTCCCCCAAACGCCAGAGTCCCCACGTAGTTGATCCACTTGACCGGCGTTATCGGCGTGCTAATCACGTACTCCCTGCGCTTGTCGGCGAAATGCCCGCACTTCATAGCGTGTACCCGCTCCTCTCAGCTCAACGTGACCGTAAGCACCACATCGCGCTGGCCCGCTGGTGGCAGTGGCACGACGTTCCCATCGATGGGCCTGCCGTCCACCGTGAGTGAGACGCTATTGCCCTCGCCAACACGCTGCACGGAGATGCGATAGGTCACCCCGCGGAAGACCCGCGTGGCCTCGAAGCCCGGCCAGTCATTCGGGATGACCGGAGCGATCTGCAGGCCCGCGTACGTGGGGCAGATGCCCAGGATCCACTGCGTGATGGCCACGTGATTCCAGGCAGCCGTGCCGGTGAGCCACGAGTTCTTGGCCTCGCCCTCGCTGGGCGCGTCGGGTCCAGCGATCGTCTGCGCGTACACGTACGGCTCACAACGGTGGATCTCGCTGATCGCCTCCCGTGCCGACGGGTTGATACGGGTGTAGTAGTCGTGCGCCCGGTTGCCGTGTCCCAGCCTGGCCTCGGCGATCATGATCCACGGATTGCAGTGACAGAAGATGCTGGCGTTCTCCTTGTATCCCGGCGGATAGGACGAGATCTCACCCAGGTTCAGATAGTAGCGCGTGTAGGCCGGCTGGTGCAAGACGATGCCATGGGGCGTCGCCAGGTGTTCCCGCACCGCTTCCAGCGCCCGCTCTGCCCGCCCGTCGGTGAGTCCGATGCCGGCAAGGGTGCAGAAACCCTGCGGCTCGATGAAGATCTGTCCCTCCTCGCACTCACGCGAGCCGACCTTGTGGCCAAAGGCGTCGTAGGCGCGCAGGAACCACTCCCCATCCCAGCCATACGCGCACACAGCGGCCTCCATCGCGGCCGCGCTGTCCAGGTAGTGCTGCGCTTCGGACGCACGATCAATAGAGGCCGAGCTGGTGCTCAGCGTTCCCAAGGCCGAGCTGGTGCTCGGCGTTCCCAGGTCCGCAATGTCCGCCTCCTCCAGGCCACGCATCCGGGCGATGGCGGCCATTTCCCGGGCTGCCAGCACAAACAACCCGGCGATGAACACCGACTCGGCCGTCCTGCCCTCTTCGCTGCCCGAGGTCTGGAATGACTCGCCAGGCTCCGAGGAGAAGCAGTTCAGGTTCAGGCAGTCGTTCCAATCCGCATGCCCGATAAGCGGCAGGCCGTGTGGCCCAAGCCGGTCCAGCGTGTGGCGTATGCTGCGCTGCAGATGCTGATACAGTGGCTCTTCCGTCCCAGGTCGATTTTCATACACCACCGGCTCGTCGAGAATGTGCCAGTCGCCGGTCTCCTTCAGATAAGCAGCCACGCTCAAGACCAACCAGAGAGGATCGTCGTTGAACCCGCTGCCCACCTCGTCGTTGCCGCGCTTGGTCAGCGGCTGATACTGGTGATATGCGCCGCCTGTCTCCAATTGCGTCGCGGCTAGATCCAGAATACGCTCACGCGCCCGCTCCGGGACCAGGTGAACGAAACCCAACAGGTCCTGATTGGAGTCACGGAAGCCGATGCCGCGCCCGACGCCCGACTCAAAGAACGAGGCCGAACGCGACAGATTGAACGTGACCATGCACTGATACGCATTCCAGATGTTGACCATACGGTCCGTGTGGACGTCCGGCGTCTGCACCTGGCATACCCCCAGCAAACCGTCCCAGTAACCGCGCAGCGCATCGAAGGCCGCATCTATCTCGCCCGGGTCCGTATACCGGGCGATGACGGGCCTGACCGAGCGCTTGTCGATCACCCCCGAGCCGGGAGGATCGAGCTTCTCCTCGTGAGGATTCTCATGGTAGCCGAGCACGAATATGATCTGGCGGCTCTCGCCGGGATCGAGCGTGACCCTGGCGTGGTGTGCCCCGATCGGCGACCAACCGTGGGCCACGGAGTTCCCGGCCCGCCCGCGCTCGACCGCCACCGGCTTATCCCATCCCCGGTACGCCCCCAGAAAGGCCTCGCGCTGGGTGTCATATCCAGCCAACTCCTCCGAACAGGCGAAGAACGCGAAGTGATCCCGGCGCTCGCGGTATTCGGTCTTGTGGTAGATCACACCGTCCGCGATCTCCACCTCGCCGGTGTTGAAGTTGCGTTGGAAATTGGTGGCATCGTCCTGGGCATCCCACAGGCAGAACTCAACGCAGGAAAAGATCGATAGATCAGCGACTTGCTCGCGCCGGTTCGTCAACGTCAGTTGCCACACCTCCAGCGTCTCGCCCAACGGCACGAAATACCGGGTCTGCGCCTCGATCCCCCTGTAGATCGAGCCGATGATGGTATAACCCAGCCCATGGCGGCAGACGTAATCCTCCAACGCGTGGCGAGTAGGCTGCCAAGAAGGAGACCAAAACTCGCCCGTATTGTCGTCCCGGACGAAGACATAGCGCCCGCCGCAGTCAAAGGGGACGTTGTTGTATCGGTAGCGCGTGACACGCCTCAGGCGGGCATCGCGATAGAAGGAGTAGCCGCCAGCAGTGTTGGAGATGATACCGAAATACGCCTCGCTGCCCAGATAATTGATCCAGGGCAGCGGCGTGTCCGGCTGGGTGATGATGTATTCACGATTCTGATCGTCAAAATGCCCGTAACGCATGCTTTCTCCTATTCAGGAACCGACAAGTCGTAGCTACTGGCTTGTGGCGTGGTGCCGCTCAAGACACTGAGCTTCGATATGCTTCATACAAGGAGGACTTCTCGAAAACCCGCCAGGCCTAACCAGGCGGAGTGAACATCGCGGATATTGCGGACATTGACTCCGATCGTCTGCAGTCGGCACCGTCCGCGGTCGACGTTGGCTGCGTCCCATACGTTCGCTACTCAGTCTCGACGCAGCGGGGTGAGTCCCTTGGGCCTCCGTTTCGCCACAGTCGTGTCTGTGCTTCCCGCCCGCTCCGGGAGACGCACGGTGAACTTGCTGCCCAGTCCCTCCACGCTCTCCACGGTGATCGTGCCACCGTGCGCGCTGACGATCTCATTCGTGATCGCCAGCCCCAGACCAGCCCCCCGGCTATGCTGGCGTGCCTTGTCCACCTGGTAGAAACGCTCGAAGACGCGGGGCAGATCCTCGGCGGGGATGCCCTCGCCCGTATCGGTGACCGCCACCTCGACGGCGTGTGCCGCTTCTATGCGGCGCGCTGCCACAGTCACCCTGCCCCCAGCAGGCGTGTGCGCCACGGCGTTATCCAGCAGGTTGCCGAAGACCTGCGCCAGGCGATCAGCATCGCCGCTGACGAACAGATGCTCCGACGGACCGGAACAATCCGCGACATCCAATTCCAGGGCCACGCCGGCCTCCTCCATCTGGGGTGCGAGTTTCTCGGCGCACCCGCGCACCAGCGCGACCAACTCCACCGGATGGCGCGCCATCACCAACTGCCCGGCGTCGAAGCGGGCCAGGATCAGCAGTTCATCCACCATTCGGCGCATGCGGTTCGCCTCCTCGTGGATGACGCGCGCGGCGCGGGCGATGGTCTCTGGCGTCGATGCCGTGCCGTCGAGCAGCGCCTGCGAGAAACCCTGAATGGACGTGAGGGGCGTCTTGAGTTCGTGGGAAACGCTGGCCACGAAGTCGCGCTGCGACTGCTGCGCCGCCTCCGCGGACGCACGATCCACGTCCGCCTGGTCCGCCATAGCGTTGAAGGATCGAGCCAGGCTGCGCACCTCGGACGGGCCGGAGACTGCCGCGCGTGTGTCGGACTCACCCCGGGCGATAGCTTCCGCCGCGCCCGCGACCCGCCGCAGTGGCGCGACGACCGAGCGACTGACGAGAAACGCCAGCAGGATAGAGAGCACCAACGCTACCGCCCCGGCCTGCACCAGCGGCGGCAGCAGGTTCTCCGCGAACCACGCCAGCATCAGCAGTCGCCCCTGCGGGGAGACGAAGAGTATGGTGTGTTGACCTCCACCCGGGGCAGCCACCCCGTGGCCGACAAAGGCCCAGCGTCCGCCTACGGAGGACCCTGCGGGGGCCGAAAACGTGCCCCGGGAGTACCCGCGCACGCTCCGCGCACGAGCCAGGTCTTCCAACTGCTCGGCACGCACGTCCAGTGTCCGCCCTTCCCAGGCTCCCTGGCTGTCGAAGCGGACCGTCCCCTCGGCGTCCAGCACCAGGTTCCGCACGCCCTGCTCCTCGGCAGCCTGGGTCAGCAGGGCGCGTAGGCGCTCCGGAGGCAGCTTCGCCAGCGGACCGGCCTCCTGCAGGGAGACCATCGCCTGCCTCGCCGCCGCCTCGAGCCGCACAAAGACCGCGTTGGTCCACAGCGGGCTGGTGCGCACGAAAACCAGCAATCCCAGCCCCACAACGGCCAGGCAAACGAGGACGATGACCACGTAGGAAAGCAACAAGCGAGAATTGAGGTTACGAAACATGGGAAATCAGGCCACGAGCTTGTAACCGACGCCGACGACCGTCTCGATCTCGACGCTGGAACCGACCAGGCGCTTCCGAATCTGGGCGACATGGACGTCCACGGTGCGCGTCTCGCCATAGAAATCGTAGCCCCAGACAAGATTCAGCAGTTGCTCTCGACTGAGGACGATGCCGCGGTGCTCAGCCATCGCCAGCAATAAGTCGAACTCCTTGGGGCGCACGTCCACCGTCCGCCCGGCGACCGTGACCTCGTGCCGGGCCGGGTCCACGGTGACGTCACCCACGTGGACAGGGGCCTGCGGCTTGACCGCGCGCCGGGTGCGCCGCAGGATAGCCTTGACGCGGGCGACTAGCTCGCGGGGGTTGAAGGGCTTGGTGAGGTAGTCGTCAGCCCCCAGCTCCAGCCCCACGATCTTGTCCACGTCGTCGTCGCGGGCGGTGAGCATGATGATCGGGAGATCAGAGGCAACCTTGCCGGCGCGCACCCGGCGGCAGACCTCCCAGCCGTCCACCCCGGGAAGCATCAGGTCAAGCACCATGAGGGCCGGAGGCTGGGACGCGATCATGTCCAGCGCCTGGGTGCCGTCCGTGGCAGAACGCACGCGGAAGCCCTCCTGCTCCAGGTAGAGCGCCGCCAGTTCGATGATGTTGGCCTCGTCGTCCACGACCAGGATTGTCTCTCCCGCCATAGCTCGTTCCTCCCGGCCGTCATTCTATCCAGTTTCGCGGCAAAAGGCAAGACTCGGACCGGCTTAACCTTTCGCGCCGGACGCACAGACGGACGCACGATCAATGTCCGCGGACGCACGACCGCCGTTCGTAGTGAGGCACGAAGGTCTGCCGGAGTGCCGTCCCGCGGACGCACGATCAACGTCCGCAGTGTCCGCCCTAGTGGCCGGTGACCACGTTCAACTCCGGCAAGAGGATATAGGGCAGGCACAACCCACCGTAGACCCATTCCGTCTCCCGGCTCAGGGCCTCGATGTGGCGCAGGTCCTCGTAGACGTTGCCCGAAACAGACACGTCCTTCACTCGGCCCACGATCTCGCCTCCGCTGATGCGGAAGGCCAGGCTCAAGTTGTTGGAGAAGACACCGCTGATGATGTTCCCCTGGCCCAGGCCGAGAGGGCTCTCCACCAGCAGGCCCTCCTCGATGCCAGCGATGATGTCCCCCACGGGCGTGTCCCCTCCCTCGAAGACCAGGTTGGAGAAGGCGGGATAGGGCGGGGCGAAGAGGCTTCGCTCGCCGTGCCCCGTCGGTTCAGCGCCGGCCTGCGCCGCGGTCTTGAGGTCGTAGACGAAGCTCCTCAGCACGCCGCGTTCAATCAGGGTCCGGCGCTGGCGGGGAAAGCCCTCGTCGTCGTGGGAACCGCTGCCTGGACGGCCGTCCAGCGTGGGATCGTCCACCACAGTCAGCTTCTCGTCGAAGAGCCTCTGCTCTAGCTTGCCCACTATGGGGGAGATACCTCGATAGACCTGCTTGCCGTTCAAGGCGCGCATGATGGGCAGCCCCAGAACCGGCGCGCCGGCGGGCGAGAAGAGGACCGGCATATGCCCTGAACGAAGGGATGCCGCGCGCTTGGCCAGGCGGAGCTTGTCCGCGATGCGCCGGCAGAAGGAGCGATACTCCCCATCGTCCTTGAGCGCCGTGGTGAAGTAGTCGTACAATATAAGCACGTCGTCCCCTTGCACCCGCTCTACCATCGCGGAGATGGAAAGCGGCGCTCGCTTCACCGCGATGTCGCTCCCGGCGCTGTTGCGCACGCGGCTCTCGTGCACCCGCCGCTCCAGGTCCAACTGGACGTGGGCCTGGGGCTCGACCTCCAGCACCGTGGCGATGATCTCCTGCCCCATCTCGACCAGACGCTCGGTCGGCAGCGCGGCCAATTCGGGGTCGTATACCCGCACCGCCGGGCCGGGCTGTGGGCCGGGGAAGCGAAAGGGGATCGTATCCCCATGGCGGGCGGATTCGAGCGCGTTGGCTACGAGCTTGTCGGTCGCGTCCACGTCGCTGGAGGCGGCGAAACCGAGCCGCCCGTCCACGACCACACGCGCCGCCACCCCGTGCGTCTCCGCTGCCTCGAATGACTTCATCTGGTTGGCCTCGAAGCCCACCTTACTCGACTCACTCTCGATCTCAAATACCTCGGCCTGCTCGGCCTTCTGCATCAGGCGTTCAAGCATAGTTCTATGCCTCTCTGCTATCAAGAACCTGGTTCTTACTGCCCACCGACGATCACGTCGCGGATGCGAACGTGGGGCGAGCCCATGGTCACCGGCAGGCCACTCTGCCCCTTGCCGCACATACCCCACTCGACGCGCTGGAAATCGTCACCGACGGCATCAATGTGATCCAACGTGACGAAAAGATTGCCGCTCAGGACCACGTCGCGCACCATCTCGGCGATCTGTCCATCGCGGATCATGTAGGCGTAGGCGGCACTGAAGGAGAAGTTCTCCAAGGCCGTCTGGCCACCGAACGCGTCACAGGCGTAGACGCCCAGGTCAATGCCGGCTATCATCTCCTCGAAGGAGGTGTCGCCCGCCTCGATGAAGGTGTTGGTCATGCGCACGATAGGTGGGTACCGATACCCGGTGGCACGGGCGTTGCCGGTGGGCCGCTCGCCCATCTTGGCCGCCGTCTCCCGGGAGTGGAGCCGTCCCACCAGCACACCGTCCTTGATCAAGTCAGTGCGCCCGGTGGGCGTCCCCTCGTCGTCGTACCTATGGGAGCCGCGCAGGCCCACTATCGACCCATCATCGGCGATGGTCAGTATCTCCTGGCCGAAGCGCCGTCCCAGGACCATCATCTCTTGGGCCTGAGGGTTGGCGTAGACGAAGTCGGCTTCGGAGAGATGGCCAAAGGCCTCGTGCGCGAAGACGCCCGCCAGCCGGGGGTTGCAGACCACAGTGTAGCGCCCGCCCTGGACACGGGGGGCGGCGAGGAGATCCACCGCACGCTGCGCCACAGCCTGGGCCAGTCCCTCGTGCCCCACGACGGCCTCGAAGCCAGCTACCTTCGACACGGCCTCGAAGGCCCGCTGCACGTTCTCGCCCTCGCGGGCGACGGCGCTAAACGCCACATTGGACATGGGGCGCTCTTCCTCGATGTACGTTCCCTCGGAGTTGGCGAAGGTGACGTAGCTGAAGACGTCGGCGTAGGCAGTCCGGGTGTCCACGATGCGCGGGTCAAAGCGCAACAGAGTGTCGTTGTATTCCTCTGCCAAGGCCTTCTTGTCCGTCATCGAAACGCCCCGAAAGTCCCGCGCCAGGTGGACGGTGATCGTGTCCTCCGAAACAGGGATGGGGGCCAGTTCGACCGGCTCCCCCTCGACGGCGCGCGCGCCCTCGTACGCCTGCTCCACCCGGTGAGCCAGGTCGTCCCGGCTGTTGAACGTGGCGACGCCCCAGCCGCCATCGCGGACCAGGCAGCGCACGATGCCTCCCCGATCCAGCACCGCGTCGGCGGTCTCCAGGTCCCGTCCGCGGAGCACGACCCGGGTGCTCTCGCGCTCCTCCAGGCGGATCTCGGTGTAGTCCGCCCGGCTGGCACGCAGCGCGGCTTCAATCTGTTCTCGCATACGATTCCACCTCCCGTTCGATTGGGGGCGCGGACTCTACGTCCGTCCCGCGGTCTACGCCCCCGTCCCCGTATCTGGCTTCCTGCCTACTGCATCCTGCCTCTTGCCCCCTGCACCCTGCCCCCTGCTCCAGACACACGGTAGCCGCCCGCCGCGCCCGGCTCCCGCGCTCGCCGAGGCGTACGAACACCACGCCAGTCGTGATCAGCCCCGCCCCCACAAGCTGCGGCACCGTCAGGCGCTCGCCCAGGAACAGGAAGGACAACCCGGCCGTCATAGCCGGCTCCAGCGTGGTGATCAGATTGGCCGTTGCGCTGGGCAGGAGCGTCAGGCTGACGGTATACAGTCCATAACCGCCGATTGTCGGACCGACAGCTAGCACGATCAGCATCCCCCACCCCAGCGCGGCCTCGCGCCACCCCGCCGCCCCGGCCGCCAGCGGACGGGACAGCCAGAGGAACGTGGCCGGGCGCTGCAAGAGCAAGAGGAAGGCCGCCCCGAACACGAAGGCGTAAGACGTGGTCGTCCACGGGTTGATGCCCCGCTTCGACGCTGCCTTGCCGAATAGGCTGTAGGCGGAAAACGCCACGCCGGCCACCAGGCCGACGACGACGCCGATCGGGTTGACCGACCAGACGGCCGGGTCATAAGCGCCGGACACGAAGGCGCAGCCCACGATGCTCACGACCACCGCGATGATCTTGAGCGCGTCCAGCCGCTCGCCCCACAAGCGCCACCCCACCAGTGCCGTGATGGCCGGTGAGCTGTAGCCCATCACTGTGGCCACCGCCGCCCCGTTGAGCGCGATGGAAAACGTCCACAGCACGTTAAGCACAGACAGTACTAACCCGTAGAGCACAAGAAACAGCACGTCTTCGCGCTCCAGTTTCAGCAGGGGGCGCGCCATCAACGCCAGACCCGCGAACAGCGCGCCCGCCGCGAATAAGTCGCGCCAGAATGCCAGAACCAGTGGTGGTATCTCGAAGCGCGTAGTCAGATAGCTTATGAAGACCGCCGTCGTGGACCAGATGGCCGTGCCGACGAGAGCAACGAGGTAACCGCGTCCAGAACTACGCTTGACCTTGGCCAGTGTACCCATGTCGCCCTAATCCAGCAACATGACTGCTACCCGCGCGCCGGCCGGCACGTGGTCCCAGTCCTCTGGAATGATGGCGAGCGCGTTCGCCTTGACCATGGAGCTCAGTATGCCCGATCCCTGCCCACCGGTGAGCGTGGCCCGGTAGTCGCCCGCGCGCTCCTCGATCCGGACGCGCAGGTAGTGGCGACGCCCGTCCTTGTGCGCCACCTCGTCCACCAGCGTGGCCTCGACGACGGGGCGCTCCCACTGCGTCACACCCAGCATGGTCATGATCGCTGGACGGGCGAACATCTCAAAAGACACCATCACCGAAACCGGGTTGCCCGGCAGGCCCAGGACAGGCACCGAACGCTCCTCCCCCGCGCTTTCCCCATCACGGGGCAGGTTCAGACGGCCGAAGGCCAGAGGCTTGCCGGGCTTCATCCGCACCCGCCAGAAGCCTATCTCCCCCTCGGCGGCCAGCACGTGCTTGACCAGGTCGAAGTCACCCACCGAGACGCCGCCTGAGGTGAGGAACAGATCCACCCCCCGGGCCAAGCCAGCCCGGATTCTCTCGGTCAACTCGCGGACCTGGTCGCGGGCGATACCCAGCAGGAGGGGCGTCGCTCCACAGTTCAGCACCTGGGCCGCGTTGGAGTAGCTGTTGGCGTTGCGGATCTTGCCCGGCGCGAGCGGCGCGTCAATCGCCACGACCTCGTCGCCGGTGGCCAGAATAGCCACCCGGGGACGGCGGGTCACCGCCACTTCCCCATGCCCGAGCGCGGCCAGCATCCCCACTTCCTGCGGTCGGATGACGGTCCCCCGTGACAAGACCAACTCCCCCTGGCGCACGTCCTCACCCGAAGGGCGCACGTACTGGCCCACCGGCGCTGCCGCGAAGATACTCACCCATCCCTCCTCGGACGCCCGGTCAATGTCCGCAATGTCCGCGCCTGCCGTGTCCTCAACGCGCACGACGGCATCGGCCCCTGGCGGGATGGGGGCACCAGTCATGATGCGAATCGCGGTGCCGGCGGTCACCGTCTGCTCAGATACGTAGCCCGCACCGATCGCATCGACGATGCGCAGGCGCACGGGCGTCCCCCGGCTGGCCCCGGCGGTGTCGGCAGCCCGCACCGCGTAGCCGTCCATGGACGAATTGGCATAGGGCGGGATGTCCTCGCCTGCGGAGACGTCCTCGGCCAAGACGCGCCCCAGCGCCTCCAGGACAGGCACGCTCTCCGGCTCCAGGGGATGGAAAGCCTTCAGCACGCGCTCCCGGGCTTCCTCCACACTCAACATCGCTTCAGTCATATACCGTGTGCCTACCTCTACTTTCTCCGTGCCTAGATATTCACCCTGGGCCGGTACTCCCCCCACACCCGCCGCAGGACGCCGCAGATCTTGCCCAGCGTACAGTCGGCCTCCACGGCGGCGACAAACAGGCCCATCAGAGGCGCGTCAGGAGCGCGGGCGGCCGCCTCGATACGGTCCAGGGCCGCCGACGCCCGCTCGTTGTCCCGTCGCGCCCGCAGCGCGGCCAATCGCGTCCGCTGCTGCTGCTCGACGGCCGGATCCACCACCAGCCGCCGCATGTCCACCGTTTCCTCGTCCACCCGATAGTCGTTCACCCCCACCACGACCCGGTCACCCGTCTCCACCTGCCGTTGATAACGATAGGCCGCGTCGGCGATCTCCTGCTGAACGTAGCCTTCCTCAATGGCCGCCAGCGCCCCGCCCAGTGCGTCGATCCGCTCGATGTACACCTCCGCCTGCCGCTCAATCTCGCCGGTGAGGTGCTCGATGGCGTACGAGCCGGCCAGAGGATCCACCGTATTCGCCACACCCGACTCGTGAGCGATGATCTGCTGCGTGCGCAGTGCGATACGCACCGACTCCTCTGTCGGCAGCCACAGCGCCTCGTCGCGGGAATTGGTGTGCAAGGACTGCGTGCCCCCAAGGACCGCCGCCAGAGCCTGGAGCGTCACCCGAATCACGTTGAGCTCCGGCTGCTGCGCGGTGAGCGTGCAACCGGCGGTCTGGGTGTGGAAGCGCAAGCGCCAGGAGCGCGGATTCCGAGCGTCGAAGCGCTCCCGCATCACCCGCGCCCAAAGGCGGCGGGCAGCGCGGAACTTCGCGATCTCCTCCAGGAAGTCGCTGTGCGCATTGAAGAAGAACGAAAGCCGCGGCGCGAAGGTGTCCACGTCCAATCCGGCGTCCATGGCCGCCTGGACGTAGGCGATGCCGTTGGCCAGCGTGAAGGCGACCTCCTGGACCGCCGTCGAGCCGGCCTCCCGGATGTGGTACCCGCTGATGCTGATCGTGTTCCACCTGGGCACCTCCGTCGCGCAGTAGCGAAACAAGTCGGTCACCAGCCGCATTGATGGGCGCGGCGGGAAGATGTAGGTGCCTCGGGCTGCGTACTCCTTCAGGATGTCGTTTTGCACCGTGCCCCGCAGTTTTCCGGGCGCTACCCCCTGCTCTTTCGCCACCGCGATGACCATCGCCAGCAGGATGGCAGCCGGGGCGTTGATGGTCATCGAGGTGCTGACCTTGTCCAACGGGATGCCGTCGAAAAGCGTCCGCATATCGTTCAGGCTGCTGATGGACACTCCAACCTTGCCGACCTCCCCCTCTGCCAGCGGGTCGTCGGCGTCGTAGCCAATCTGTGTGGGCAGGTCGAAAGCGACGGACAGGCCAGTCTGGCCCTGCTCCAGCAGGTACTTGTAGCGCGCGTTCGATTCCTCGGCGCTGGCGTACCCCGCGTACTGGCGCATGGTCCAGAAGCGGCCCCGGTACATCGTAGGCTGCACCCCTCGGGTAAAGGGGTACTCGCCGGGGAACCCCAGGTCGTTGCCGTAGTCCACGGCCACATCGGCGGGGGTGTAGACCCGCTCCAGCGGAATCTCCGACAAGGTCTCGAAGCACTCCCGTCGCTCCGGGAAACGCTCCAGGACCGGCTTGACGCTCGTCTCCTCCCACGCCTGCTTGGCCCGTTCCAGTTTGTCCAATACTGCCTCCGGAATGCTACGTGTTGCGTACTACGCTGCAAATACAGGCCCCCGGTGAAACGAAGCGTTCCAACCGGTGGGGCATCCAACCTGCCCCCTACTCCTCGACTCCTGTCCCTTCAGCTCTGTGTCCCCCTCCCATCGGGTATTTCTGCCATCCGTGGTACTCCCTCCCCCTTGCTGAGCACACGCCGGACACGGGGCAGGTTCAGCGATCCCCAGACAAATCCCAGCAGAAGCAGCGTGAGCATCAGGTCCCACGCCCACCTCTGGCGGGCATAGTCGGACGCATCGAAAAGCACGTGATCCACCCACACGTGGACCTGGTATACAGTCGTCGCAGCCAGCGTGAACCACCGGCTCCAGGGACGGAAGCACACGAGACCGATGGCACATGTGATCAACACCACGCCCCAGAACGCACCCGAAACCGCCAGATAGCGCCAAGACACTGTCATAGGCAGGTCGGGCAACATGGCTGCGTAGCGCGGGACCAACAGCGCCCGCCCTATGTTGCTCAGCCCCAGGGCCAACATCAGAAGTCCCACGATAATCACCGGACGCGCGGACGGACGCACGAACAACGTCCGCAATGTCCGCCACTGCTGAGACAGGGACAGGCGCTTCTCTCCTCTACGCTTGCTTGACAAGGCAGACACTGATCATGCGTCCAGTGCGAAATCCAGCCGCCCAGGGCGGTGACAGAAGCAAGGCAGCGCTCCGCTCCCGCATATCACGGCGCGAGTACGATTTTCCCGAACTGCTCCCCCCGCTCCAGCGCTTCAAAGGCTGCCTTGCCCTCCGAGAGGGGCACGACGCGGTCCACCACCGGCTTCAGTTCGCCCGCCCAAAGTAAATCCGTCACGTCGCGGAAATCCTGATGGGTCCCCATCGTGGAGCCGATCAGGTTAATCTGCTTGCCGAAAATGAAGCGGACGTCTATCTCGACCTTTGGGCCGGACGTATTGCCGACGATCACGATGCGCCCGCCCCGGCTCACGGCGCGCATGCTCTGGGCCAGCGTCGCCCGCCCCACGTTGTCCACCACCACGTCCACCCCTCGCCGGCCGGTCATCTTGTAGAGTGTCCTGCTCCACTGGGGATCCTCCTGGTAGTTGAGCACGACGTCGGCTCCAAGTTGGCGCGCCTTCTCCATCTTCTCCGCCGTGCTAGTGAGCGTGTAGACCGTGGCCCCGGCCAACTTGGCGATCTGTATGGCCATCGAATTGACCCCGCCGCCCGCACCGATGACGAGCACCGACTCGCCGGCTCGTAGACGGGCACGGTGGATGAGCATGCGCCAGGCCGTCAGGCTGACCAGCAATGGCGCGGCTGCATCGGGGAAATCCCAGCCATCAGGCATGGGCACCAAGCTGGCGGCCGGCACAGCCAGGTATTCCGCCTGACCACCCCGTATCTGCTCACCTAGGATCACGTAGCCAGGGCTAAGAGAGTGCTCTCCCCGGCGGGTGAACGCGTCTTCGCAAGTACACGTGCCAGGCTCCACGACCACCCGCTGGCCCACCTCCCACCCAGCGACACCCTCGCCCAGCGCGGCTATCTCCCCGGCCACGTCCGCCCCGGTCCAGTGGGGCAAGTCCAGCTTCAAGCCCGGCCAACCCTGTCGCACGAAAACGTCCAGGTGATTGAGGGCGCAGGCTCGCACGCGCACCACCACCTGGCCCGGGCCAGGCTCGGGGTCGGGCACGTCCGCGTATTGCAGGACGCCTAACTCGCCGTGTTCATAGAAGCAGAGGGCTTTCACAATGTTCCTCCCCTAGCGCAATCCGGTCTCCAGCCGCGCGATCACCATGCGCTGGATCTCGCTGGTCCCCTCGTAGATCTCGGTGACCTTAGCGTCGCGAAAGTAGCGCTCGACAGGCAATTCCTTGCTGTACCCCATCCCGGCGTGGATCTGGATCGCCTGGGTGGTGACCCACATGGCCGTCTCGGAAGCGAACGTCTTGGCCATGCAAGATTCCAGGCTGTAGCGCCTGCCGGTCTCCATGGCCGCATCCTTCGCCAGCGCCGCCTGGTAGATGAGCAGGCGGCTGGCCTCGACCCGGATCTTCATGTCGGCCAGCTTCTGCTGGATCATCTGGAACTGGCCGATCTTCCTGCCAAAGGCCTCCCGCTCGCGAGCGTAGAGCACGGAGGCCTCGTACGCGGCCTCCGCAATACCCAAGGCCTGAGAGGCAATGCCAATGCGGCCCGCGTCTAGCACCGCCATGGCGATCTTGAAACCCGCGCCATCCTCGCCCAGCCGCGCTTCCACCGGGCACCGGTAGTCCTCAAAGTGAACCTCGCAGGTGGCGGATGCGCGGATGCCCAGTTTGGGTTCAGTCTTGCCGCGCGAGAAGCCCGGTTCGTCGGTGTCAATGATGAGCGCGGTGACACCCCGGTGGCGAGGCTTGGCGTCGGGATCGGTTTGGACAAACAAGGCGATGTATTTCGCCACCGGTCCGCTGGTGATCCACGACTTGGTGCCGTTGATCACGTAGTGGGAGCCATCCGGGGAGAGCACCGCGCTCACGCGCATGTTGCCGGCGTCGGAGCCGGATTGGGGCTCGGTCAAGGCATAGGCGCCGATGGCCTCGCCGCTGGCGACAGGTCGGAGGTACTTCTGTTTCTGCTCCTCAGTACCGTAGCGCATGATGCCGTAGCAGAAGAGGGAATTGCACACGGACATGATGACACCGTGGGAGGCATCCGCCTTGGAGATCTCGGCCAGAGCCAGCACGTAGGCCAAGGTGTCCATCCCCGCGCCCCCGTACTCCTCGGGCACCGCGATACCCATGAAGCCCTGCTTCCCCATCCTGGCGATGGTCTCGCTGGGGAACTCGCCGCTTTCGTCGTACTGAGCGGCGATCGGTGCGATCTCCCTCTGAGCGAAGTCGCGCGCCATCTCGCGGATCATGCGGTGTTCGTCGCTGAGCTGCAAGTCCATCGATGTTCCTCCTTAGTTGATGTGATGATGAATGTCGGCAACTTATCCCAAATCCCATTTGGGATAAACTTGGGATATTCTGGGATATGGACATCACTTCAGGATGTAGTACGTCCCCTTCTTGGCTCCAACCTTCAACAGAACCCCGCTTTCGACGAGGTCAACCAGATCGAGGCGCAGCGTCTCGGCGCTGACGTCGGGACAGAGAGTCCGATATTCGCGGTTGGTGATGCGACTGTGCTCTTGTACATAGGCCAATGCCTTGGCCTGCCGCTCGTTCATCGTACGCGTCCAGGCGGGCAACGGAGCGCGCTCGCGGACGTTGTAGAGCGTGACGGTGAACGCGTAGGGCGTATCTCTGAACCTGGGTGGGGGATGGCCAGCGCGCACCATCTCCTCAATCATCAGGTCCACACCCAGCCCCAGTTCCTCAATATAACCCCACCGGTACAGACCGGACACGAGGCGCGGGTTGCGGGAGAAATGCTCGTCGACGATATTGTCGACCGTGATGAAACCCGGCAGCCCGCCCGGGCTGGTGATCTCCATGCGGTCGGCGAACATGCGTACCTCGATGCGTCGCCCGCCCAGCCGATAATCCCGGTGAGCAATCGCGTTCACCAGCGCCTCGCGCACGGCAGCGACGGGATACTCGGTGCGTTCCTGCCGTTCGAGGCCGGTGACGACCGCACCGACGCGCATCTCTTCCCCCACGACCTCCCAAGTGCGCTGAATGATGCGCGCCAGAGGGCCGCCGATCTCCTCACGCCGCCCGTACCCCGGCTGCCCAGCCTCGCCCCGGGGCAGTGTGCCCACGAACTTGACGAACGTCAGTCCGCTCTGGGGAAGAAACGCCTGGGGATTACGGGCAAAGAGCAGCACGCCTGCCACAGTAGGCCGGCCATGTACATCCAAGGCCCCCACGTCGAGGAGCAAATCGTCCACAGAATGGGTCCACTCCCGATGCTGGCGCTCCTCCCATTTCGCCACAAACTCAGCGATCACCTCATCGTCGAAGTCCTCACGCCGGGCACCAGGGGCGATGTCCCTCTCGAAATCGCCCGTCGACTTGGTGGCAGCTAATTGACGGATCTGGTCGCCACTGAGAGGACGGTTCTCCGAGCCGGCCCGCACCAGCACCCGGCCATCAGCCAGGCTGTGAAGCTCCGGGCTACGAGTTACGACGATGGCGAAGGCCAGCCCCTCCTCAGCCGCCGCTTGATGCCAGCGGGTGTCTACGGGGGGGCGGCATTCCCGCACCGCGGCCTGCAGTGCGACCTCGACCTCATCCTCGTAGGCCCTACCCGTGAGCCGTCCCGTCTTTCCGACACCGATCAGTATCGTGCCCCCGTCGGAGTTGGCAAAGGCCACCAGCGTCTCGGCCAGTTCGTCGACCTCCGGCTCCGGCATGAGGGCCAGCATCTGCCCCGGGCGACGCTCACGCAAATCGGTCCACATTTGGCTCTACTCCACTAGACTTGCCAACAGGCGCGGCACGCACGATGGACTGAAAGGAACGCCAGACGCACGGCCAATGGCCCGACCGTCCGCGGACGCAGCCGACCGCAGATGATCGGGGTCAATGTCCGCCCTCAGTCTTCCTGCTGCTTGGCCTTGCCTGGCTCAGGCTCGTCGTTGACGGATACGACCGCCACCGACGTCGCTTCATCGCCTTGCCTCAAGTCCATCAGTCTCGCTCCCCGGGTCGCCCGTCCCATATGGGGGATATTGGCCACGGGCGTGCGCAACGCCATCCCGTCGGACGAGATCAGCGTGACTTCGTCTTCCGGGCACACCACCCGGGCAGCCGCGATGATCCCTCGCGTCTTCTGCTTGCCGCTGAGACAGCGCACACCCCTGCCGTAGCGCCCCTTGACCTGGAACTCGCTCATAGGTGTGCACTTGCCATACCCCTTGGTCGTGATAACTAACAAGCTGGCTTCCGACCCCTCGGCGGTGCCTGGACAGCGCGGGACGATGACCGCGCTGGCGACGTAATCGCCCGGCATCAACTTGACGGCATTGACGCCGGCAGCAGAACGCCCCATCAAGCGCACGGTGTCCTCAGGGAAGCGCAGCGCGTAGCCTTGCTCGGTCACAATCACGACATCTTGGTCGCCCTCTGTCAGGCTCACCCAGCCCAGTTCATCCCCATTGTCCAGCCGCATGGCGATCAGCCCGCTGGGCCGGACGCTTTCTAGCTCGTTCAACCTCAGACGCTTGGCCCGCCCCCGGCGCGTAACCATCATCAGACAGCCGTCTTCGGCGGACGCACGATCAGTGTCCGCGGAATCGGGCACGGCCAACGCCGCCGTGACCCGCTCGTCGGCATCGAGGGCCAGAATGCCGGCCAACAACACCCCCTTGGCCGTGCGGTCGGCGCTGGGGATCTGGTAGACGCGCTCCCGGTACACCTTGCCATGATTGCTGAAGAACAGAATCGAGTCAAGCGTGCGAGCAGAGAACAGATACAGTATCGCATCCTCGTCGCGGGTGGACATTCCGATCACGCCGCGCCCACCACGTCCCTGAGCACGGAAGGCGTCTAGCGGGACGCGCTTGATGTAGCCGCGTTGGGTGATGGTAACTAGCACATCCTCCTCGACGACCAGGTCCTCCTCGTCGAGGTTGGCCTCCTCGCGGACAATCCGGGTGCGGCGGCCGTCGCCGTAGGTGCGCTTGAGCTCGGCCAACTCGTCCTTGATCAAGTACAGGACCTTGCGGGGCGACGCCAACAGGTCCTCAAGGTAGGCGATACGCTGGATCAACTCCAGATACTCGTCCTCGATCTTCTGGCGCTCCAGCGCGGCCAATCTTCGCAGTTGCATGTCCAGGATCGCCTGTGCCTGGATCTCCGTCAGTTCGAAGCGCTCTATCAAGCGCTCGCGAGCCGTGTCGGCGTTGGGCGACTGGCGGATCGTCTGGATGACGGCGTCTAGGTGATCGAGGGCAGTCTTCAGCCCTTCCAGAATATGCGCCCTGTGGCGCGCCCTCTCCAATTCATAGCGCGTGCGCCGGACGAGCACGTCGCGGCGATGCTCGATGTAGATCTGCAACCCCCGCTTGAGGCTCAACATGCGTGGTTCGCCGTCCACCAGCGCCAGCATCTGCACGCCGAACGTGGACTGGAGAGGCGTGTACTTGAACAGACGATTGAGGGTCTTGCGCGGCTGTGCGCCCCGTTTGAGCTCGATGACGATGCTCATTCCTCGCCGATCCGACTCATCCCGCAAGTCAGAGATGCTGCTGAGTCGATCGGAACGCACAAGCTTGGCGATACGTTCCAGCAAGGACGACTTGTTGGTCTGATAGGGCAGTTCGGTGATAACAATGCGATGGCGGCCGCCCCGCATCTCCTCGATGTGAGTCATCCCCCGCACGACAATGTGGCCGCGGCCGGTGACGTAGGCTTGCAAGATACCGCCCCGTCCAACGATGACACCGCCGGTAGGAAAGTCAGGCCCCTCAATGTATTGGATGAGGTCATCGATCGTCACGTCGTCCAGTTCATCCCAGCGGTCAACCAGGTAGCCCAGCGCGTCGCATACCTCGCCCAAGTTGTGGGGAGGGACATTGGTCGCCATGCCCACCGCAATGCCCGAAGCACCGTTAACCAGCAGGTTAGGCAAGCGCGCAGGAAGCACAGAAGGCTCCTCCAACGTCCCGTCGAAGTTTTCGGCCCAGTCCACCGTGTCTTTCTCAAGGTCAAGCAGGAGCTCAATTGCAGTGCGCGCAAGCCGAGCCTCGGTGTATCGCATCGCAGCCGGGCTGTCGCCGTCGACCGAGCCGAAGTTCCCCTGCCCATCCACCAATGGGTAGCGCAGACTGAAATCCTGGGCCATGCGCGCCATCGCGTCGTAGACCGCCGTATCACCGTGGGGATGGTACTTGCCCAACACTTCACCGACGATACGAGCCGACTTCTTATGCGGCGTGTCGGCCCGCAGCCCCAGACCGTGCATCGCGTAGAGAATCCGGCGCTGGACGGGCTTCAGGCCGTCACGGGCATCGGGCAAAGCACGCGATACGATGACGCTCATCGCGTAGTCCAGGTAGGCGCTACGCATCTCGTTGTCAATGTCTACTGTCTGTACAGTGCCAATCTCCAAATGTGTGACCTCCACAAACTATGGCTCAGTCTGCTATTATACCGCAAAGAGGCCAAGAACGCGAAGATAGAGGGAGAAATCCGCATCGGCGTAGCGAGCCCCGCACTGAAGCACCACGCCAGGCAACCAGGGTTGCTCCAGTCACGCGATCAGGCGTTACCGGACGTAGCGGTACACGTCTACGTGCGCAAAATGCGCCTCATCCACCCGCTGCGCATTAGCATCAAGCCAGGCCTGCACCAACCCACGCTCGTCCCACATCGCCATCTCGGTCACGACCAGCCACACCACCTCATACCCCGCCGTCGTCTCTTGCATGTGATGCGAGACCTCAGACTCGCCCATCAGATATGAACCGTCCAACGCCCGGTAGTTGGTGTACAGGCCCTCAGCCCAGGGGTGCGTCCCCCCGTCGAAGTAGTAGTCGAACGTATACCTGCCATGGGGGATCTGGAAGACGATCAAATCAGGGAATGAATTGCCGCCCATAGCGACGAGCGGCAGGTAACACCTGAAAGGCCCTGTTTCGCCGGCCGGGGCGGGCACGTGTGAGGGAGCTTGCCGGCGATAGTTGGCGACGTAGGCAGCGGCCGCGCGGAAGTCCGATTTGATGGGCGCGCGAGCCTGCTGCCACAGGTTCACGCCGTCGAGAACGAGGACGACGCCCAAGACAAGTGCCACCACGCAACGGCCCCACGTGCCAAAGCGCCGAAAGGACGCCAGCCCCAACGCGACCATCAGGTAGAAGGCTGGCGCAGCCCACATCATGTAGCGATCGGTGAAGAGCGGCTGCCACAGCGAGACCAACCACACGAGCAACACCGGCAGCCCGAGCCAGCACAACAACGCAGCGCGATGGACCATCGCCTCATCGTCCGAGACGTACACCTTCCCTGGGCGTCTCCCCAGAGGCCAGAACCGAGGCAAGAACAAGGGGCTCGCCAGCCCCCATGCAGCCAAAGCGGCTACCAACCCCGACCCCCAGGGCCGTCCCCAGGGCCGGACACCGAGGCTCCAACCGTCAAGCAGAATCTGGGCCATCTCGTGCAGTGCATAACGATGAAAGCCAGTCTCACGAGCCCGAAACAGAAGTGGCCCCTGCCACGCCGCCAGGGGCAGGTAGGGTAGGGTCAACGAGGCCAGGCTCACCAGCGCGCCCGTCCACCGTCTGCGTGTCTCAGGCCACCAGACGAGGTAGAGCAGCACGTGAACCGGTATCAGCAGGGCGGCCAGGATGTGCGAGTAGAACGCCAGCGCGGTGGCGACGACGTGCACGGCCCACCAGCGCCGGCCGCGCCCGGCGAGGGCCCGGCGCTGCCCGTAGATCGCCAACAGGCTCAGCGCAAGCACCAGCGTGTACATCTTCACCTCCTGCCCATACCACGTCAGGTAGGCGGAGGCGGCCACCAGCAGCGCAGCCAGACATCCCACGAATTGATCGAACAGGCGATGACCCAACACGTATGCCAACGGTACGCAGAGGACGCCGAAGCAGAGCGAGAAAAAACGCATGCCGTACCCGGTCGTCCCGGTGAGCCCGATCCAGCCGCGCAACAGCAAGAAGTACAAGGGGCCGTTCCAACCAGGGCGGGTGAAGTTGGAGAGCATCTCCGCCCACGGCGCGGTGGCGAAGTGCAGCGCGTCCACCTCATCTCGCCACAGCGACTGAGCGTCAAGGGACAAAGCGCGCACGGCGAAGGCCACGAGTGCCCACATGCCGATGACAGCGACGCGCCGGGAAACCGCCTGTCTGCTCACCTGTTGGGGCTATGCCTGCGGAGCACGAGAAGGACAATGGCGAGGGCCAATACGATGCCCAGGGCCACCCACGCCAAAGCCGCTCCGGTCCAGGCAGCGGGCGCGGCCACGGACGCAGGCTCGGTATCCGCCGCGACGTCCGAAGCGGACGGCGTAGAGATCGGTGACGCGCCATGGATGGAACGCGTAGGCACGGGGGACTGAGAGCTACCGGGGAGTACTGTGCCGCGCAGCCAGAGCACCGCGGCTGCGATGAGCACCGCTGCCAGTGCCAAGAACAGCCATAGGTGGGAACGCGGACGTTGATCTTGCGCCCGATGCAACTGAGTCATACGCCAATTATAGCGCAACTCCCTTGCCACGCCAATCACGCGCGCGCCCTCGACATCCCGGCAGCGACCGTCCGCTCACGCCCACACCTCAGGGCTAGGCGGGAGTGACGCTTGTCATTTGGCTCCTGTGCGGTTAGAATAGCGCCCATGAACCCGAGACGGAGCGTGAGGCACCTACCTCGTGTCCTGCTGGTCACCATTGTCGCCGCCTACGTCGCGATCGGTGCTCTCTATGCCGTCTTCACCCCCATCTGGCAAGTCCCCGACGAGCCCGCTCACTACAACTACGTGCGCGCACTGGCGGAAGGACGTGGCTTCCCGATCATCGAACCTGGCGACTACGATCAGGCATACCTGGGCCGCCTCACATCGGAGCGCTTCCCCCCCGAGCTTTCGGTCGAGCCGCTGGAATACGAGGATCACCAGCCGCCGCTCTACTATCTGCTAGCAGTCCCGGTCTACCGGCTCTTCGACGGTGCGGTGCTCCCGCTGCGACTACTCTCGGTGGTGCTTGGGGCCACGCTCCTGGTCATCACGTTCGAGACCGTTCGCGCCATCTTCCCGGCACAAGCGGATCTGGCGCTGGCGGCCGCCGCTTTCGTGGCCTTCATCCCTCAGCACGTTGCTATGACCGCCGGCGTGGACAACGACACGCTGGCTGAGGTCGTGGTGGGCAGCACATTGTGGGCCCTGCTCACCTACGTCCGAGGGAACCACAGGGGACCGTGGCCCATTGGCCTGCTGCTGGGTGTCGCACTCCTGACAAAGACGACGGCCTACGTGGTCCTGGCAGTCGCCGTGATGGCGGTACTGATCCGCTGGCGGCGGGAGCGCCGGACCTGGGGGTGGATGGCGGGTCAACTGGCGCGCATGGCTGTCCCCGCGCTGCTGCTCTCCGCCGCCTGGTTTGTCCGCAACGGGCTCACCTACGGCTGGCGGGATCCGTTCGGACTGGCACGGCACAACGCGGTCGTCGAAGGGCAGATGCGCACCTCCGAGTACCTGGCACTCTACGGATGGGGGAATCTGCTGGACCGCATGGCCCGCTGGACGTTCCGAAGCTTCTGGGGGCAATTCGGCTGGATGGGCGTCGTGTTGCCGGCCCGCATCTACCAGGCTCTGGGCCTGTATTGCGCACTATTGCTCGGCGGCTTCCTGGCTTGGCTGCTCAGTCCGCGCCGTCCCAGGCTGACGTCGCTCCAGCGCGCCGGCCTGACCCTACTGCTCACATCCTGCGTCCTGACCGCGCTCTCCTTCCTCTGGTATAACCTGACATTCGTTCAACACCAAGGCCGCTACCTCTTCCCCGCCCTGATTCCTGTCGCTGTGGCAGCCGCCCTGGCCCTATGCACGCTGGCAGGGATTCTGCCGCGCCGCACGCGTGCCTGGGCCTTGGGTGCGCTGTTCGGCGGGATGGCGGCACTGGATGTGTACTGCCTGTTTGAGTTCATCATACCGTCTTTGGCGAGGTGAGCGATGCACGAACTGATCCCCGGCTTGATCGGCGAAGTGGAGACGAGCGTGACTGAGTCAGACACGGCGACCCGGTGGGGCAGCGGCCTGGTGCCCGTCTTCGGCACACCGGCCCTGGTGGGCTTGATGGAAGGAGCGGCGGTCAAGGCGCTGGCAGGACATCTGCCGCCGGGCCAGACGTCGGTAGGAGGCCACATAGACGTCCACCACTCGGCCCCCACGCCTGTGGGTCAGCGCGTCCGTGCCCGCGCCGAACTGCTCGAAGTACACGGGCGGCGGCTCACGTTCCACATCGAGGCTTGGGACGAGGCCGAACAGATCGGAGAGGCCACACACGAGCGCTTCATCGTGGATGAGGAGCGCTTCATCGCCCAGGCGAAGGCAAAAGCCCAGCCCCACCCGACAGCGCCATAGACCGGGCAACACCCTCCGGCGTCACGCATCCAGCATCCAGTAGCGCTCCACAGCACCGCCGCCGTGCCGTTGTGCGAACGCGCGTATGGAGGCTGCCATGTCCGCCCCGTTGTCCCAGAAGGTGCTGATCTGGGAGCGATAGCACGCGATGGCGGCCGTCTTGGCACGCAGCGCCTCCTCGGAGAGCGACACGATATCTGCTCTCGCCCGCCTGTCGCCCAGTGCGGCGCGGACCCCCTCGGTGTCTTCGGCGTAGGGGAAATCCTCGTAATACGTCAATGTGCGTCCAGAGCCCTCCGCAGCGCGGCGGACGACCTGATGGTCCACATGGTGTCCGACCCCCAACGGCGCATAGAGCGTGCTGTCCCGCGCCAGCGGCAGTCTCGTCAGCCGGCCCACCAGCTCGCCGATCAGACCCCCGTCAGCGGAATGCATCTCGCCCCACAGCGCCTTTTCGTCAGGGTAGAGAAAGCGTCCGTCGGCGGCCTGACGGTAGATGCAATCGGCATAGGGCCAATGGCACGCGTCCGCTCCGAGGCGAGCCAGCGCCGTCAGGTCTTCGTCCCGCCGACTGGGCGTCGACGTAGCCAACGTCGACCGTGGACGGTCGGAGTCGATGTCTGCCACGTCGTCCAGGCCTGCCCAACGGCTATGCAGCTCCCGGACAAACGGCGACAGCTCCGCGCCCGGGGGAGGAGATCCGGCGAAAACCGTGAGCACCAACACGCGGTCGCCCGCCTGCACCTGCTGCCAGATGGTCCCCCCACAGGACAGAACAGCGTCGTCCAGATGCGGGGAAAGGTAGATCCTATTCGCGCTGGCTTGCACAGCTAGACAGTTCACGGTATAATATTACCTTAGTGGACTCTACGGGAGGTTCTATTCCAGTATGCCGTTGTATGAGTATCAGTGTGAAGCTTGCGGTGTCCGGTTTGAACGCCGGCAGCACATCGACGAAGAAGCAGTGAAGGTTTGCCCAGAATGTGGAGGCAAGGTGCACCGCCTGATTCATCCTGTTGGCGTGATATTCAAGGGCTCTGGCTTCTACGTCACTGACAACCGCGCCAAGTCGTCCACCGCGATACCGCGAAACGCCAAGAAACACTCGGACAAGCCCCAGGGAAGCACGTCTGCAAGCGAGAGTAGCAAGAGCGGCAAGAGCGACGAGAGCGGCAAGAGCGACGAGAGCAGCAAGAGCAACGAGAGCAGCAAGGCTAGCAAAGGGAGCGGCTCAAAGAGCGACTAAGGGGCAACGCCTACAGCACAGCGGGCATGGGTGCTCACCCACGCCCGCCTCTAGCTTCTACCCCACGTTCTAGGGCCCTGTCTGGCGGGCCCACTACAGTTGAAACCCCCCACTGGCGCGGACTATCTTCTGAGTGTAGTCGGTCACGTAGACGAGTAGCTTCTTCTTCAACTTGCGCCACTCATCCGAGGCGAGCGCATGCTGCAGGCTCTCCAAATCCTCCATCACGCCGCCGGTGAGGATCTGTGGCCGGTCACCGTACTGCGTGTACCACGCATCGGTAGGCTGGACACCGAGCTTGACCAGCCCCGGCCCGAAATCTCGAACCACGAACTCGAAGTACTCGTCCTCCCGTCCCGGCCTGATGTTCCAGGACATCAGAAGCTTGAACATGCCCACTCCTCAACCGCTTTCACAGATCCGACAGACACCAGAATAGCCCTCGCTCAGACTCGACCAGGGCTCACGGGCACCCCAGCGCGCCCAGCGCCTGCTCACCCTGGGTGCGCCAGCTTGCCGGTGGGTCAAGCGCCAGGAAATCGCTGTACGCCTGGCAGGCGCCCGGCGTGTCACCGCTCCGTGCGTATGCCTCCCCTAGCGCGTAGTATGCCTGGGGCAGATCCGGCGCCTGTTCGACAGCTTGTTGCAGCACCTCGACGGCGGCTGCATAGTCTGCTTGCTGGATATAGACGTTTCCCATGCCGATGAGCGCCTCAGGCATGCCCTCCCTCAACTCCAATGCCCGCTCGAACTCGGACGTCGCCTGCTCCATGAGCTGCAAGTCCAATGAAGCCATCGCGTCGGTCCCCGAGAGCGCCAAGACAAGGTAGGCGGCACCCAGTTGATAGTGCGAGTCTGGATCATCGGGATCTATCGCCAACGCAGCCTCAAACTCAGCCGCAGCACTGTTGGGGTCCTGCAACTGGAAGAACGTCACACCCAGGTTATGGTGAGCGGCGGCGTTGTCAGGGTCGAGCGCTATCACCGTGCGGAACTCGTCCTCGGCCTTGAGCAACTCACCGATCTGGTTGTACGCCTGCCCCAGCAGGAAATGCGCCTCGCTGCTCCCCGGGTCCAGCTCGATCGCAGACTCTAGATCGACAACCGCCTCGGCGGGTTCATCCACTTCCAGGTGAGCACGGCCTGACTCCAACAAGCTCTCCAGGTCTGTGCCGTCGGACTCTGCCTGGCACGCAACCAACACCACCACGAGCAGCGCAGCGATGAACACAAGAGGTCTCCGCATCTCACCCTCCATTCCGTAGCCTGGGTTCCAGGACGATGACCTGAGTTTCCTCTGACAAGCTGGACCGACTGACCTTGAGCACCTCCTGACTATCCACGTTCTCCAGCCCCATCTCCTTCAGGAAACGGCCCAACGTGCCCAGCTTGAGCTTCAGACCGGGAATCTTATAATACATCGGGACGACGATATTCGGCTCGAAGAGGCTGATCACTTCGGACGCGCGCGCCGTACTGAGGCTCCCGCCGCCCCCCACAGGCACGAGCAGGATGTTCACTGCACCCAGGTTCTCCACCTGAGACTGAGCGGGCACGTGCCCCAGCCGTCCCAGGTGGCACACCGTCAGCCCATCGTATTCAAAGGTGAAAACCGTATTGGGCCCACGCAATGCCCCCCGCTTGTCGTCCGCGAAGGTAGCCGTGCCGGATATGAACACGCCGCCGATCTCGTACTCGCCCGGCCCGTCCAGAAGCTTGGACGGCCCGCGCACGCCGGATGTGAAACGACAATCGGGGTCATCGTGACTCAGTGTGACGACACCTGCGCGGAGACGCGGAAGTGATAGGCCGACGTCGGGGGGATAGGGATCGGTCACGACTGCCACCATACCCCGCTGGTTCAGCCGGAAACAAGTCTGTCCGTACCAGGTGATCTCCATGTGTGATATCTCTCCGCAGCGCCCGTAGTGAATCGAGCGAATTATACTGTGAATCCAGATTCCGGGCAATGACCAGCCCGTGAGGTCACCCCTGCCGCCATTGCTGTGTGAGGGCTACCTGGGCGGTGTAGTCGGCTACCTGGCGCTCGATCTCCAATTCGTCCCAGCCCAGACGCGGAGCCATCAGCTCGGCCACGGCCCGAGCCCTTCCGATCCCGCCGTCTCGCGTCTCGTAGATCACGTGCGTGCGGCGCATAAGCACATCGCACACGGTCAGAGCCATTTCGTGCTGCACAGCGTAGAGGACCTCCGCCAGCAGGTACCGATTCTCCGGCACAATGCGCTCTCCCAAGGCCGGGTTCTCCTCAGCGTAGGCCAGCACCCACGCGGCATCACGACCGTACGTGTCCACCAGGTATTCCCCGGCCACCTCATCCACGCCGCTCACGGGCACCGGTTCTATCTGCGCGCCCTCCAAGGGCTCCCGCGTCCGGCACTGAGATCGCGCGTGGATGCCGAACTCCCCTGCCAGCCTCTGCGCAACCCGGCTGGTCATTTGCTCGCCCATGAGCCGATGGGTGGTCAGTTTGCCACCTGCAACGGTGAAGAGGCCAGACTCAGCCTCGACAATCACGTGCTCCCGAGAAACCGATGACGGGTTGCCAGGGGCCGAAACGAGCGGGCGTAGGCCGGCAAACGTGCTGACGACGTCGTCTTCATCCATCTGAGCCCCAGGGAACGTTTGCTGGATCGCTTCCAGAAGATACTCAACGTCCTCGGTCGTAGCGCCGGGGGTGTCCATGTCCCCCTGGTAGTCGGTGTCCGTAGTGCCGATGAGCGTAAAATCCCCCCAGGGAATCAAGAAGACGTGCCGGCCATCGCGAGGAACACCAAATATGACCGCGTGCTGGCTGCGCAAGCGCGCCTGAGGGATGAGCAAGTGAATACCCTTGGTCGGCCGTACCATCGGTTCCCGGTGATCCCCGTCCAGATCGAGGACATCGTCAGTCCAGACGCCGGTGGCGTTGACGACGACACGGGCGCGCACCTCAACCTCCCGCCCGGCGACCTCATCCCGCACACAAGCGCCGACGACCTGCCCGCCCGCATGCATCAGGCCAACCACGCGGGCGTAGTTGGCCGTGACTGTGCCATGGAGATGCGCAGCCTTGGCGGTCGTCAGCGTCAAGCGGGCATCGTTCACCTGAGCGTCGTAGTAGCGGCCCGCACTGAGCAGACTCCGTCCAGCAACCAAAGGCTCACGTTGCCGCACTTCCTCCGGGGACAGCCAGCTGTGGTTCTGCACGTTACGAAACAGGCTCAGTGCATCGTACAACACCATCGCAGCGCGTATCTTCAGCGCGGAGGGCTTCTGGGCCCGGTAGATCGGATAGATGAACGGCAACGGACGCACCAGCCGGGGAGCGATGCTGCGCATCACGCGTCGCTCGCTACAGGCATCGAAAACCAGCTTGAACCCACCGTACTCCAGGTAGCGGATGCCGCCGTGGATCAGCCGCGTGGAGCGACTGCTGGTCCCGCTGGCAAAATCCTGCCTCTCGACGAGCGCGGTGCGGAACCCTCGCAAGCTCGCGTCTCGAGCAACAGCCACGCCGGTGATACCGCCGCCGATGATCAACAGGTCGAACTCCTCCTGGGCCAGGCGCTCCACATTTTCGTTGCGCACGGCGGCGGAGAAGGGACGACCCAGAGAAACGCCGCTCTCTTCCATAACCCCTACCCCTCTGGCCCGGGCAACAGGATACCAGGATTCATGATGCCGGCCGGATCCAAGGTGCGCTTCAACGCATGGAGTGCCCGCATCCCTACCGGCCCGACTTCCTCCTCGAGCCAGGGGATGTGATCCTGGCCAATACCGTGATGGTGGGTCAGCGTGCCTCCAGCAGCCAGAATGGCGTCGGTGGTCGCCTGCTTGACCGCCCACCACTGTTCCTGCCTGGCCAGCGGGTCGGGGTCAGACACCTGGCGTCCCAAGAAAGTCGCGTAGAGGGAAGCACCGTAGGGATACGCGTGAGACACGTGGGTCATCACGTACCCCGGACCTCCACCGGTCGCGGAGATGGCACCCTTCATCGCCACGGCCATAGCCTCGTAGAGGTGTACCAGGTTCGACCACGTAGTAGCCGTCTCCAACGTGTCCACCATAACGCGGTGAGCAAGAAGCGTGTCGCGCAGGTACGGCTGCGCATAGCGGTCACGCGCCCAAGACCGCCCCACCCCGCGGCCCAGCGAAAGGCCACGATGGTCGCCGCATATCGTCAGCGCCAGGTCCCACTGCTGCGCCACCCACTCGATATCTCCGTCGAAGCCCAGCATCATCAGGGTACTGCCCATCGCAAGGTCGTATTTCTGTACCTTCAGGTAACCCTCAACCAGGCTGTCTGCCACCCGGCGCAGCCCGTGGTGCTCGTGACTCAGCACGGCCGAGGCTGCCGTCTCAGGCGCGTCGGACAGGCGTATGATGGCGGGACGCAGGGCCTGGGACTGCATCAGTTCGCGGTATGCGGCTACACCCTCCTCGAGGGTGTGGAACAGGACACCCCGATAATCGCGCACCGCGGGCAAGGGGTGGACGTGCATCGTGGCCTCGGTGATCACGCCACAGGTGCCCTCAGAGCCAACCAGCAGTTCCAGAATACTGGGGCCGGCCGCAGTGGCAGGCGTGTCCTTGGTTTCCACAATACCCACCGGTGTGACCGCCCGCACAGCCTGGGTCATGTGCTCGATCTTACCGTAGCCGACGGAGTTCTGCCCGGCCGAGCGCGTGACGATCCAGCCGCCAAGGGTAGAGAATTCGAAGGATTGGGGAAAGTGGCCCAGCGTGAAGCCGTGGGCGTTCAGTTGAGCCTCTATCTCCGGCCCAGTCGCGCCAGCCTGGATGCGGGCCGTGCGAGACACGGGGTCCACCGAGAGCACACGATCCAGCCGGGCCAGGTCAAGCGTAATCGCAGGGCGCTCGTCGGGAGCCGGCTCAACGCCCGCCAAGACGGTACTGCCACCGCCGAAGGGGATAACCACGACGTCACGCTCGGCCGCCCACGCCAGCAAAGAGGCGACGTGTCCCTGGTCGGCGGGGTACACCACGACGTCAGGGGGATTGGGTACGTAGCCAGCGCGGATGCGGACCAGGTCACGGTAGGATTTCCCGTAGGCGTGCTCGACGCGGCACAGCTTGTCGGTGCGCACCGCGTCTTCTCCCAGCAGTCTGCGCAGAGACGAGAGCATCGGATCATCCAGGCGCGAGGGCCGTAGCTCTACGTCCTCAAGCGAGACGGGAAGGATCTCCTGTTCAACGGCATCGTCGGGCAGTTCGAGCCACTCCCGGATTGTGGGCCAGAAGGCAGTGCGCCCCTCCAGCGAATAATCCTGGTCGAGGGTGCCCCAGCCCCACCAGCGTAGGTTCGGAATGTCCATAAGCCCTCAGTCCTTAGTCTCCAGTTCTCAGTTCAAAGCCCTGTTCGAGTCCTAGATCTCTGCCTCAGGGTGTCACGGTCCGCTCGTCGCCTCGCGCGCGAGGCAATCCTATGCAGTCTCAACAATCCACGATAGTATACCCGGATTCAGGCAGGATGGGAAGCTGTCACGAGCGCAGCCAGCGCCCCCAACACGGTGAAGAGGCCCCCTCCCAGGAGCCTCTTCACGCCAGTCTAGCGCTCGCCATCCACGTCTGGAAACCGCAACGGCCCGCGAACACTTGCCTACCCCGGACGCAACGTGCGCTCCATCACTCGCCAGAGCAAGCCAATGCCCAGGCAGACGGAAACAGCTCGTGTCCGGCGTGCATCAGTCTGATCCAGGCGTCTCCCCAACCGCAGGCGCCCCACTGGCCGCCGACGCGTCCGTGTACGTGACACTGAGATAGGGATCCAAGGACGTACCGCTCCGCTCGCGCGCGTAGAATCCCAGCCGCGCCGAATCGTTGCCCGAGCTCTCCGGGCCGCGAAGCGTGATGCCGTAGTTGGGGTAAGTGCCGCCGACCCACGCGCGCACCAGATCGGTCACGTCGAGCGTGTAGTAGTCCCAGGTTCCGGACGTGATTGACACAGAACCATACCCCTCGGCGGTGCCGGGCTGGGTATTCCAGGTGACAGACGACTCCAGCCAACTGCTGCTCGTGCGGTATGCAGTGACTGTGTGTGTCCTGTTGCCGATATCACAGTAGTCCACGTGATACACGTGGAGAGTGGCATCCTCGATCGAGGCTCCCGACGAGATGCCGGACAGGTCGAACTGAAGCAAAGCACGGGAGACCTGCGCACCGTCGCAGTGGTCGTATCCCGTCCACATTTCCGTCTCGGATCCACGATTCAGCGTCGCATAACCCTGACGGACGTCGGCATCTGCAGTGGAGTACAGATTGACCGTCTCTGTCGGCGGCCATTCCATAATCGTCAGCGGCAGGTAGACCCGACGCTCTGCCACGAACACCCAACTGGTGTTGCTGGAAGGCGTATCATCCTCCGGGTCCCCAATGGTAGCCTCGTTAGTAAAGGTGGTCTCACCGTCCCAACTGGGGTCAATCTGGCCAGCGATGGTGATCACTCCCGTCTCCCCTGCCTCCAGCGGCTCGATGTCCCACACGTAGGATATCGTGCCGGTCGGCGTGATGTCGAGCGTGCTGTCAAACGTGGGGTTCAACACCTGGGAGGGCAGAGCATCAGTGACCACGGGGTGAGCAGCCACCTGTCCCCCGCCATTTGCAACGCTAAGGGTGAACGTTATAGGATCGCCGGGATCGAAGTCGTTGCCGATCACTTGCTTGGTGATGCTGACGTTCGGAGCAGTGTCCGCGCTCGTGCGCAAGCGGATGGCGACGTCTTTCGATGCCGACGTCCAGTAGACACCGCCGATACTCACGGACGTGCGCCCCTCCGCCGGTCCGTTGACATCAATCGGAACGGGATATATGTACCCGCCACCGTTCGCGAACTTCACAGCGACGAAGACGTCATTGCCTGCGTTCAATGGTATCGGCGGGTCCAACATGACCGAGTGGTAGCCAGCCTCGTTGAAGGAGTTCCCCAAAGATTGCCCCAGTTGGTTGCTCAGTGTCGAACCGTCAAAGTCATCGTAGATTGAGACGTCAACGGTCGCGGGGCTATCCGTCGTCCAGAACTCCACGCGCGTGGCGTACGTGCTGGCCGTGGCCGTATACACGGCCATACCCCAGGCCGTCGTGCCGGCCCCTCCCCATTCGGCCGACCAGCCGCCTTGATCGTAGTACAGGAGGTCGCCTTGCGAGTCGTATTCCTGCCAATCGTACACAAATGAGGCGTCCATACCGATGCTGGCCGAGCCGTAGGCGATCCAGAAATAGCCACTATCGCCCCAGCCGGTGCCCCAACTGTTCTTCACCAGCCAAGCGCCGCTGCCTCCGGCGTGGCTGCGGCTGTCATCCCAACCGACGATCAACACGGCGTGGTTGGGCATCTCGGTCCCTGAATAGTACAGGGTGTACGAGCCGTCGTAGCTACTGAATTCGGTGTCCCAGGCATCGTAGTAACCGGCGTACATCGCCGTATAGACCGGGCCGTACGTCTGGATGTATTGCTTCAGTACAGTCGTGTCGGCCACCGAGCCCGCGGAGATGATGCGCCAGTCCAACAGAGTCTGCCGGAAAGGGCCACTGCCGGAACTGCACGGAACATCGCTGGGAACGAACGGATCATCCGCCTCCAGCACGGTGCCCTTCTTGGAGAACAGGCTGGCAAGCTGATAGAAGTTCCCGCCGCTGCAGCTGGCATCGTACCAGTTACACTCCTTGGCGTGGTTCTCCGACAGGTCATACGTGCCCATCCCGTCTATCAAGATCTTGGACTCGAAGTTGCCGAGGGCGGCGAAAGCGTAGCAGCACCCACAGGTGCTCTGGTTCTTCACAGGGGTGACGTAATTCTGCCCATCCTTGTCGCGCCAGTCGAACGTGGAGGCCAGTGCCTGCACCTGAACACCGCCGTCGGGCGGATTCTGCCCGGTCAGATGGGAGAGATCCATAGCCGGGGGCACGTAGCCCTTGGCGTGGACGGGCTCCTCCAGCGCGTTCTGACCGGACGGAGCGGCTGGGAAGGTTGACTCTGCGTCTTCCTCCCAGGGAGGCAGCGGAGAGAGGGGAGCTTGTGCACCGCTGATCGAGTAGAATGACAGTAGCCCCAGGCAAAGCAGCGCGATCAACATTACGTGCAGCTTGCGTGTCTTCACTTTTGAACCTCCTGTTTGTTCCCTTGGGTGCCCTACCACGGCTGCGGCAGAAACACAGAATGAAACGAACCTATGTTAAGGGGGTACTTCTCACTCGCGACATCCGGACTGGCGAGAGGCACTCTCTGTCCGCATCTGTCGCCCAGCGGCGAGTAGTATACAATGAAGTCACGACGGCGTCAATCGCTGGGGGCCAAGCCCTGGCGCTGGGATGCGCGCAAAGTTCCGCTTTCATCACGATTGGGGTATAATGGATCGCAAGAAACGAGGTTGATAACTATGCCACCTATCTTTCCATTCACCGCTATCGTCGGACAGGAGCGCATGAAGCGCGCCCTGATCCTCAACGCGATTCACCCCCAGATCGGCGGCGTGCTCATCCGTGGCGAGCGCGGCACCGCCAAGTCTACCGCTGCACGCGCCCTGGCCGCCCTCCTGCCCCAGATCGAGGTCGTCGCCGACTGCCCCTTCGGCTGCGACCCTGACCAACCCGCCACCTGGTGCACCCAATGCCAGGAACGCGGTGCGGCCACGCAC
>Ga0180432_10000105_pt1 | contig 125069 bp, 80 predicted proteins | sample SS_ome_10_FD_132414 | JGI IMG/M metagenome (GOLD analysis project Ga0180432, IMG submission 132414) | Hypersaline lake sediment archaeal communities from the Salton Sea, California, USA - SS_1_MS_2 metaG | ecosystem: Environmental > Aquatic > Non-marine Saline and Alkaline > Hypersaline >... | reverse complement strand
TAGCACCGGTTTTCGCATTTCAGGGAGCGTCGACCAGACTTCGAAAAACCTGTGCTAGCACCCCCAAAACGCTGCATACACGTGCCAAATCAGCCTCACAAAATCCTAGAAACTACTGCCTAATGCTATGGCAGTCGTTTCGTATGTGTGCGCGCTGGCCGTCGGAACGACGCTTTTCTTAACCACCTTTTCAAAGAACGGGACGATCGACGTCGTTCCGACGCCGATCAAACCTTCTTGTTTCTACCGCTTTCTATCGGTTCTCGCCTCCGTCTCCAAGGGGATGTGAGATTCGCTGGACCAGTTTAGGGGGCGAGGGTGGTCGTAGGTGCGGCTTGGGAACTACAGTCGCATTTGTTTATGACTCGCAAGTGAGGAATGCCCTTTCCAGTGCGGCTCCTATCTGGTCTGGAGATGCTGCGAACGGTATCTCCACGGTTTCTTGCAGAATTGGCTCAAAGCCTTGGTTAGGGCCAAGACTACGTTGAGGCGTGATTCGGAGTTGCTCACCTTCCATCTCCAAGCCACAACACTTGGCGTCCTTCTTGAATGCTCTCCACGATTTTGCGCCTGCGAGTTCCAACATGGGAGTGAAAAGATCACCCCAGCTTGTCGGGTGCTCCACTGGTGATGTGGATGCTTCGATGACTTGGATCACCGCCTCACCCATTGCAGCCGCAGTGCTATTGGCCTCCAACTTTCGGAAGGGATGTGAGGCGATCCAAACACCGTCCGTCGTCTGAGAGGACGAATGCAGATACAGCCCATCGGTCTTCTTGTAAGCGGTTCCAGACTTGCTCATTGGATCGGAATGATGTTTACTGTGACACGGTTTTGCTGACCATAAGTGACGAGACCCTGAAGTGCCTGTTGTTGAGCAGGCGTGACTCCGGGCGGAACAGCCAAGTCCAGAGCACGACCACGAATCTGCGAGGCATTGATTGTGACACCGCCCCGCGAGGCACCCGAAAAACCAGCAACTTTGTCAATGTAGCCTCGCCCCACTCTGGTGATACTATCCACGTTTTGATACGTCTTCGCTCCTAAGTCCATACTCTTGATGCTTGTGCCAACGCCGCCCTTGAACTTGTCGATAACATCAAAGTTCTGCGGAAGATTCTGACCAAGCCGCTTCTCAAGGGCCTCGCCACGAAGCCCAGGTCCAAGTTCATCCCAGACGCCACGCCCAGTGCTTGGGGCAACTTTCTTGCTCAATGCCCGCATTCTACTTGTAACTCCGAAAAGTCGCAAGACGGCCTCGCCAAGGTAGCCGGCGGCCTCGCGGTTGTCGCCTTCGGAAAGTGCGTATAGTCCCTGATAACCACGCGTTGCACCAACACCTCCCTCGATAGCGCTTGCATAAAAAACGCAGGTTTTTCGCCTCCGGTAGCATCTTGCCAACGGTTGTCATGGCTTTCTTGCCAAAGCCGGCAACCTTCCCTGCCTTCGCAGCCGCCGACAGTCTGGACAGCGGCCCAGCGATGAACATGGCCGCGTCGCCCGCCAGGGAAAATCCCATCTCGCCCCACCTCTTTTGGAACGCGTAATCGGTCGCCGCACCGCCAGGAGTCATGTGGAGAATGAAGGTCAAGCCTGCGTCCATGCGCTCCCAGAATTTCTGAGCCTCGGCAGGACGCCTGTCACCTACACGGTCCACATTCGCTTGGGAACGCAGCAACTTCGCCGCCCTACGCGCGTCTATCTCGCGATATCGCGCAAAGGGTCATCGCACCCTGAAGACTGAGGGGTCCAAAATCGTGGGTGTCAAGGACATCAGGTAGCGGTGCGCCGTTCTCTACAGCTTCGAAAAGAACATCGGCGATGGCCCGAGGGCCTGGTGCGAGTTGTCCGCCTTCATACAGCCCGTCCTGGAAAACTTCTAGCAAATTGGCCAACCCTGCCACAATGGAGTCCGATACGAGCGCGTCATCTATTGGTACATCATCCTCAGCGTGCAGCATTGCAGCCAATTCCGTGTCGTCTTGAACAGGCATGTCATCAAACGCCATTAGTGCCCGTGCCACATTGTTTGGTATTTCTTCAAACCACTGCTGTTCTTCTAAGGACATGTTCTTCCATTCGTCGCGTTCTTGGAGACGTTTGATAAGACCCTGACGATACTCCATAATCGCCGGCTCTCCTCGACGTTCATTTCGTCGATATGCAGACACGCTTGCAATTTCCCCGTCGAGAAGTCTTTCGTAGAAGTGTTCATCGTTCGCCCACTCCGAAAACGTTATTCTCTTTATGACTGTGTTACCCTGCTGCGTGTCAAACCGGACGCACCAACCAGGAATCAGAGAATAGTCTTGCACCTCGAAGAATTCAGCAGGATACGGATACGGGTAGTCACTCTCCGCTACAGTAGGCAAAAAGAACCACAGGCCCCCGTCACGTTCTTCCACGGCTTGAACGATGTATTGCTGACCAATCTCCAAGTCGGTCATTGGCCCATCCATATGGATGGAACGCTGAAGACGATTGCGTACTGCTGGATCATCAACTGACGCTAGTTCATTCTTGATGCACTTTACTTGCATAGGACCGTTGGAGAACCCAGTGGAACGTTGACTTATTTGTAGAGATCCGCGTGGTGCTTGAACTTGAAATCCATCAATTCGCCGGTGTACGGATTCTTCACATAGTGAACCTCGGATAGTATGCCCGCGTCACTGCGCACACTGTAACTCCATTTCTCCATACCCTTGAATTGGGGATCGCCCAAATTCTCCTTGACCCTTATGCCTCTTCCTAGTTTGGCCCCTTCAAGAACCATTTGATCCATTGTACTCTTGGGTGTGCGACTCCATACAGTCGTGTTCGCTTCGAGTCTCTTTAGCGAAGTGGCGATTGCAGCTTCATCACCGTAACGAACCGAACTTATTATACCCTTTGACAGCTTGGTGTGTCCACCGATCGCATCAATTATATTGGCGAACCTGTCGATTATCTTGATGAACCTGGCGGTGATCTTTGCGCTTCCAACCGCTTGACCGACGACCGGGGCGGCCGCAGCGGTACTGAGTATCACATTGCCTGCGTCCCCTCGGCCGAAGGAAATCACCGCATTCGTTACGTCAAAAGCGTTGCCCACCACCGGAATCGTGCCGAGCATGTCCAGGGCGGATTGGATGTCGTCCATGCCCGCCGCGACCTTCTCGGTAAGGTTCATTCTGTCATACAAGACATTCCTCATACGGATGAGGACAGCGCTGATAATCTCCTCATCCGTACCGAGATAGAACTCGTCGGCCGTATCGATTTCCACGAACCACGCATGGTTGCCGATCGACTGTGCGAAGACCCGGTGCTTGGGGTTATCCAGATGTCTGGTTTTAAGCACCTGGGGATCGATATCCAATGGCAGTGTTTTAGCGCTCCCATCACCATCATCGTCGATGCACGCGACATAGAACCGTGGCATCCTCGCCACAACACCATTCTTGTATTCCTCGGCAATCTGCTTTGTGGCTTCGAAGAGCGCGTCTTGCAACAGGGGCAGCACCTTTCCTTCGAGCGCCTGCGCCCGTTTGTAGTGCTGTACAGCACGTTTCATCGCGCCTACCCTCGCCTTCTCAGCCGCGTAATAGTCCATGCTCTGGATGTATGCGCCAGGTGTAAATCGATCCTTGCGAGTCTGATCGCAGATAGAAAAATATCTCATCTCCCTTTCGAACTCAGATCTCGCTTTCCCCCATTGACCAAAGAGCTTCCTGACGTCGACGAGGCCACTTGGATCTGTTGCCCTCAACGAATCGTTACCCACATACCGATACAAGTTCACATCGCCTGCGGCGTAGCCGATCGGGTCGCGGGTGGTGAAGTTGCCGAGAGTGGGATGGTATTGGCGGTTGCGGACGTGGTAGAGGCCCGTCTCGGTGTCGTAGTGGTAGCCGGCAAAGAGCGGGCCGTCTTCGGTCGGGGCGGCGCCGTTCGCCCAGCTCGCGTCGTAGACCGTCGGGGAGCCGTACGGCGTGTAGACGTAACGCTCGACGATCGTGCCGTCCTCCTCGATGGCCGCCGTGATGTTCTGGTTGGCGTCCCAGGTGTAGTATTGGATCGTGTCGCCGGTGTCCAGATAGTCGCCATCGCCGTTGGCGTCGTGGTAGCGCACCACCGGGGCGTCGACGTACGAAACGTCCCAGACGGTCTGGTCGATGGCCACGTCACTGCCGTCGTCATCCTGCGATTCGAGCAGTTGCCAGCTCTCGTTGTAGAAGTAATCGACGTCGCGGGCGCCGCCGCCGTCGGCCGTGACGCCCTTTTCGATGCGGCGATTCAGACCGTCGTATTCGTAGGTGACCAGCAGGTCGTCGTCGGTTCCCGGCTCGAAGGTGCCGTCGCCGTCGTCGGCATAGACTTTCACCAGGCGGTTCCACGCGTCGTAGACGGCGAACAGGCGGTCGGTTTCGCTCTCGGGCTGGGCCATCGCGATCATGTTCCCGGCGGCGTCGTAAGTCGGCTCAATCCAACTGCCGCCGGTGATGTCGGTGATTTCGTTGACCGTGTTCACGTCACGAGTCTGTTCGAGTTCGTTGGTCCAGTTTAGGCAAACCGTTTCTTTTACAATGCGTTAAGATCAGCCACAACGTCGTCATGGGACATCGCGCGAATACGCTCCCATTCCAACTCGGCATTCGCCATTGAAAGAACAGAAGAGCGTTCGGGATCGGAAACCTGACCAATATCCATTTGCCGGAGAAGCAGCAGCAAGTGAGGCGGCGTCGCTTCCTGCGCGAGACGATCCTCGTCTTCTGTAACGGCAACGGCTGTCATCAAATGGAAGCCGCCGTCAGACGTGGAGAAAGCAAGCCGCTCAGCGTCGTCCCAGAAATAGAGTCCCCGAATCGAGCCGGTCAGGCTCAATCCGTGGGTTTCTTCCGTGAGCCCACAGCACACCTCACCAGATGCATTGGTGAAGAAAACCAGCGGAAGGTAATAACCCTGTGTAACGTCTCCATTGGTTGAAAGCCAATATGTGAGCAAATCATAGAAGAGTTGATGTGCCCACTTTGCGTATGTCTTGGTGCGGACGGCAAACTCCCATCGATTGGCTTCACCGCCCGGTTGGAGCGGTTGGGTCAGACCGAGCGTCATGTGAAGATACAATGCTCGATCGAAGCGTCGTTCAAACGTCATACCACATGCACCGGGTAAGGCTGGTTTGGATGTCCACGCCTATAGACAGGCGGGGCTTGATCTGTGACGGGAGTCAGAGTCCGCACATTGGGTGGTGTTATCTCCGTTGGGGCAGCTTTCTTGCTCAACGACCGCATTCTACTTGTAACTCCGAAAAGTCGCAAGACAGCCTCGCCGAGGTAGCCGGCGGCCTCGCGGTTTTCGCCTTCGGAGAGTGCGTATAGTCCCTGACCAGCACGCACCGTACCAACACCTCCCTCGATAGCGCTTGCATAAAAACGCAGGTTTTTCGCCTCCGGTAGCATCTTGCCAACGGTTGTCATGGCTTTCCTGCCAAAACCCGCAACCTTCCCTGCCCTTGCAGCAGTCGACAGTTTGGCCAGCGGCCCGCCGATAAACATGGCGGCGTCGCCCGCCAGGGCGATTGCCGTATTCCGTCTACGACTTCACGGCCAGCCGGGCGCGCGACGGCCCGGCGAAGTTTTTGAACGGTTTTGAAGGTTATTTGCAGGCGGATGCTTACGGCGGGGCTGCGGACAAAGGAAAAATTCGCCGGCACATCAAAAAGCCGGCAAAACAAGGCCTTCGGCCGACGACGCGACTCTCGGAAATCGGTCCGCGAAGGAACAATTCATCCCTCGCTCAACAGACCGGCGATCCGCTCGGCGTACTGCTTGTCGTCGATCCGGCCGGGGACGGGAATGAACCGGCATTCGCTCAGCCCGCGAAACCACGTGTGCTGGCGCTTGGCCAACTGCCGGGTGTGGCTCTTGACCGCTTCGATGGTCTCTGGCAAGGGCCGTTCACCGTTGAGATGCTCGATCACTTCCCAATAGCCGACGGCCATGGCGGTGGTTCGGCTGAGCGGCTTTGCGCGTGCCAGAAGACCCGCAACCTCGTCGATGAGCCCCCCCTCGAACATCTCGTCGACTCGGCGGTTGATCCGGGCGTGGAGGTCGCGTCTGGGCCAGTTGAGCACGAACACCCGGCACTCGTTGGCCGGCCGCCCCACGCCGAACTGTTTTTGCAACTCGCTGATTGGGCGGCCCGTCTTCTCGTAGACTTCCAACGCGCGAATCAGCCGCCTGGTGTCGTTTGGGTGCAGCCGCTCGGCCGATGCGGGATCGACCGCGGCAAGCCGCCCGTGCAGCCAACCGGGTCCGTGCTGCTCGGCTTCTTGGCGCAGCCGGTTGCGGAAGTCCCAATCGGCCGGCGGTCCCTCGAAGATTCCCCGCAGAAGCCCCTTCAAGTAGAGCGGCGTCCCGCCGACGAACAAGACCTGTTTCCCGCGGGCTTGGATATCCTCGATACAGGCATGCGCGGCTTCGAGATACCGGGCCAGACTATACTCTTCGTGCGGCTCAATGACGTCGATCAGGTGATGGGGCACGCCGCCGCGCTCCTCGATGCCCGGTTTCGCCGTGCCGACGTCCATGCCGCGATACAGTGCCATGGAATCGAGCGAGACAATCTCGGCGTCGATCAGCCGCGCGAGTTCCACGCCAACGCCCGACTTGCCCGACGCGGTCGGGCCGGTCAGGAACCAGCAGTCAAGGGCGGGAACGGGCATCTTGGGTCGATGATTTAGGATTTGGGATTCGGGGTTTGGGATGTGGGGCGGTGCCGTGATTGTACAGGATGGTCCATCGGATGCCCGGCACAAACGGTTGGCTGGGAAAATCATCCGCTGCAATGCTTCCCCGCCACAAGGGGATGTTGTTACCCCGCCATATAGCCAGGAAGCGCGGATTCGCTGTGTGATCTGGAGCGAAACGAGGCGCATTCCACCAGTTGGCGGGGCATCTCTCGTCCAATTCGGCCGGAAGTCTGCGTTGCTCGGATCTGCCAAGGTCGCTACAATCCTCGCCTTCCCGCCTTTATTTCCACCTGATCCCAGTCAAGGATGACGAGTCGATGAGCATGGAAGCTGTCGCGAAGCCGGCATCGCTAAGTCCGTTCGAGCAACTGCGTCACGCGAGACAGATTATTCAATTAGAGAGCCAATCGCTGGGCCGGTTGGCCGGGCGGTTGGACAACGAGTTCTGCCGCGCCGTGAAGCTGATCTTCGAGTGTCGCGGGAGCGTGATCGTCTCGGGCATGGGCAAGGCGGGTTTGATCGGCCGGAAGATCATGGCCACGCTGGCTTCGACCGGCACTTCGAGCCACTGCCTCCATCCGGCCGAAGCGGTTCACGGCGATCTGGGGCGGGTACACCGCGACGACGTGATGCTCGTCCTTTCACAGAGCGGCGAAACGGAAGAGATCGTCCGGATCTTGCCGTCGCTGGTCAAGTTCGGCGTATCCATTATCGCCGTCACTGCCCGGAACGACAGCACACTCGGGCGAGCCGCAACAGCCACCATCGAACTCGGTGCGATCGAAGAGGCGTGTTTTCTGGGTCTGGCGCCGAGCACGAGCACGACGGCGATGTTGGCGGTGGGCGACGCGCTGGCGCTGGTCGTCAGCCGCATGCGGCAATTCGGGCGCGAGGATTTTGCGAAATTCCACCCTGCCGGCAGTCTCGGCCGGAAGCTCAGCAAGGTGGAGGAGCACATGCGGCCACTCCAGAATTGCCGCGTCGCGCCGGACGAAGAAACGGTCCGCGAGGTCATCATCAACGTGCGCATCGAAGGGCGGCGAACCGGGGCAACGATGCTGACCAACCAACAAGGGGAACTCTCGGGCATCTTTACCGACAGCGACCTCGCCCGGCTGTTCGAACAACACTGCGATGCAAAGCTCGACAATCCGATACGGGACGTCATGACGGTTGATCCGCTGACCGTCGCACTCGGTTCGAAGATGAGCGAGGCGGTGGACTTGCTGGCGGAACGCAAGATCAGCGAGTTGCCGGTGGTCGACGCGAAAGGCCGGCCCATCGGCTTGATCGACATTACGGACGTGGTCGCGCTGTTCCCGCGGAAAATGGCCGTTGTCGAGCCGGAAACGGCTGCAACGGTTCGAGTTTTTCCCGAACCGCAAGCGGGAGAAAGTGCGTAGTGAGGGAGTTTAGCCGGATCACCCCGCCAGCTTCGCCATGGACATCGAAACCCGCTGTCAATCGATCGAGCTGATCCTTTCCGACGTCGACGGCGTGTTGACCGACGGCCGCCTCGTGCTCGACAACCGGGGGATCGAAACGAAGGTGTTCCACGTGCGGGACGGGCAGGGGATTTCGCTCTGGCGAAAGGCAGGTTACCGCTTCGGGTTGATCAGCCTGCGGAGTTCCCAGGCGGTGAAGATGCGGGCGGGTGAACTCGGACTCGAAATCGTCCGCCAAGGAGCCGACAACAAGCTCGACACACTGCGGCAGATCCTCGACGAGCTGGAAATGAAACCCGAGCAGGTCTGTTACCTGGGCGACGATCTGCCCGACTTACCCGTCGTCCGTGCCGTGGGGCTGGGTGTGGCTGTCGCCGACGCGTGCGGCGAACTGCGCGAGGCGGCCGACTACGTTACGCGAGCCCCCGGCGGCTGCGGGGCGATCCGTGAGACCGTCGAATGGATCCTGAAGACCCGAAACCGCTGGGAGGAAGTGATTCAGACATACGCTTCCCGCTGACCCAACCATGACCCGATTCCTTCACATCGCTGTAAGTTTTGCGATTGTGTCGAGCGCCTACTGGGCGTATGCGCTGGTGGCCGTGCCGTGGATCGAGCCGTCGATCGACATAGGCCCCTCAGGCTTGCCACCCGGTTCCACGAAACCTGTCAGTCTGCGCGCCAAGGAGTTTGCAGGCATGTTCGAGGAGGGTGCCTGGGAGTTGAAGAACCCCAAGGTTCTCGAAAACGACCGGATCACGCTCCTGATGCAGGACTATCGCAACCTCGGCGACGGGCGGGTGGAGCTGCATCCTTGCACCATCATCATCTGGCCCGACGAATCGGTGGTCGAAGACGAGCAGCGCAAGCGCGAATCGGTGATCCTCCAGGCCCCCGAGGGGGCCATGCTCGAGTTCGACAAGCCGCTGAATCTCGCCAGCGTAGAGATCGGCCGCCTGGTCGGCGGACGACTCAAAGGACGCATTACCCTCCGCAGCGAGGGGAAGTTGCCGGGACCGGACGATAATCTCTGGATCGTCACCCGCGACGTCGAGCTGACCGAGCAACACGTCTGGACGTCTCACGCGGTCGATTTCCGGTACGGGCGGCATTACGGCCGCGGGCAGCAACTACACATGAAACTCATACTCAATGAGAGCAAGAAAGGAGCCGACCATCGCAGCCCGAATATCGCCGGCGTCGAACTGTTCGAAATGGCACGCATCGAGAAGCTGCACCTCGAGCTGGGCAAGACCCCAAAAGAACCAAAGGCCATGCCGGGTTCCAAGCGGCCCCCCGCCCAGGCAGCCCTGAAACCGCAAGATACCATGACCGATCTGCCGATCGAGGTTATCTGCAAAGGCCCGTTTCGCTTCAACGTCCCCGCCAAGCTAGCCACGTTCGAAGATCAGGTCGATCTGATGCGTATCCATCCCACAGGGCCGGTCGACCAAATCAGTTGTGAGCGGCTGTCGTTGTTCTTGGCCGATCGCGGGAAGGCGGGGCCGGGCAAGAAACCCAAAGCCAAAGTGCCGGACAACCCCGCCGCGGCCTTCGATCTCCAACCCCAGCGGATCATTGCCCAGGGCGCGCCGGTGATCGTTTCCGCGCCCAGCGAACGACTCGACGCACGGGGGCAGAGGCTCGAGTACGACCTCGTGGCCGAGCGGATTGTCCTCGACGGCTTCGGCGAGGTGATGTTGCGCCAAGGGGCCAACGAAATCCACTCGCAAAGCCTGATGTACCAATCGGCCGGGCCGGGACGCCTCGGGCGGATTGAAGCCAAGGGACCGGGCCGGCTACGCGGTCAAATGGACGACAAACCCAACGAAAAACTTGAAGCGCACTGGACCGACATGCTTAACGTCCGCCCCGATAAAAAAACACAGAAAATCTCGCTGACCGGCGGGGCCGGACTGAAATACAGCGGCTTCGGACAACTCGACGCCCGAGAAATCCATTTCTGGCTCACGGAACTGCCGCCGAAGACCGAGGGCGGTCAGTCCGAGCTGCTCCCCGACCGCATGCTCGCCCGAGATCGGGTACGCGTCGCCTCTCCCGAACTGTCGTGTGCCGTCGAGCAATTGGAGGTGTGGTTTGAGCAACAAGGAGGGAAACCGGACAACAAGAGCGAAGGCAAAGCGACAACCGCTGCCAAAACGGCTCAGAATCCGCGGACTCCCGCACATCGGACAAAGAACGCTACGCGTTCCGGGCAACCGGCGAACCCTCTGCGGCAAGCGATCATCGGACCCAAGCCCGGGGCGGCAACCCGACCGCCAACGCATCGTGATGCAGCAAGCGGCCAATCCGTCGCCGGAACCGCCGTTGAACAACCATCCGGTGACGCAGCATCGCGAGACATCACGCCGCCGCCGAAACCTCCGATCCCGCAGCAACACTTCGAGATCGTCGGCCGCCTGCTTCAAGCCCGTGTGATCATGCGAGAGAACGAAGAGAGTGAACTGTCCGAACTGATCGTCGAAGGCGGGGTCCAGTTCGTCGAAACACAAACCGCCAAACCCGACGAGCAGCCGTTGCGGGTCTACGGCGACCGGCTCCATGTCGTCGATGCGGGGCTGCCGCACGCGGCCGTGACGGTTACCGGCAAACCGGCCCATTTCGATGGCCGGGGACTGGGGCTGACCGGACCGAGCATCAATCTCAACCGCGGAACGAACCAACTGCTGATCGAGGGACCCGGCCGGATGGACCTCCCCATGAACCGCGATCTGGAAGGACGCCCGCTCGCTCGGCCCGGCGTGATGACCGTCCAGTGGCACAAACGAATGGACTTCGACGGGCGCAACGCCCGATTCGAGGAATCCGTCACTGCCGTCGGCCCAAGTCAACAACTGCAAACGGAAACGCTCGAAGTGCGATTCCGCGAGCCGATCCGTTTTGCCGACGATAAAATCGAACAGGAACCGGAAATCGAACAGATCCTCTGCTGGGGCGGCGTGCTCATGGAAAACCGGACCGTCGAACAGCAGAAGCAAACCTCGCTCGACCGCATCCAGGTCGTCGATCTGGCGGTCAACCTCATCAGCGGGGACACCACCGCCGGAGGACCGGGCTGGGTCACCAGCGTGAGGATCGGGACGGACAACTTCTCGGACAGTCCGTCGGAAGCTCCCCGGGAACAACTCCGCTGCCTGCACGTTCGTTTCCAAGGGTCGATCACCGGAAATCTCCATCACCGCGAACTGACCTTCCGCGACCGGGTGCAAGCCGCCTACGGACCGGCGGACGGCTGGGGGACAACGCTTGACGTGAACGATCCCGACTCGCTCGGGCCGGGGGGCGCCGTGATGCGATGCGACAGGCTGACGGTCACCCAAATGACCGCGCCGACCGCAAACCGCCGGTCGATCGAGCTCGAGGCGACGGGCAACACCGTGGTCGAGGGCGATAGCTACACCGCCCGGGCCGCCCGAATGACCTACGCCGAGGCCAAGGACCTGCTCGTGTTCGAGGGCGACGGCCGCAACCACGCCGAGCTGTTCCGCCAGCAGCAAGTCGGCGGCTCGTTATCGAAGGTGACCGCCCGGAAAATCCTCTTCTGGCCGAAGACCAAACGCGTTACCGTTCACGGCGCCCGGTCGCTCGATCTGGACCGCGTGCCGATCGGACGTTTGAAGAACGAGTAATGTACCGACGTGAATATCGGACTCACTCGGCCAACACCTCGGCGACTCGCCACGCCCCGAATTTGGTGAGTCGAGCCTGCAGTTGAGCGCGAATCGTCGGATCGTCCCAGATGACGCGATAGAAGGCCTCGCAGCCGGCCTCGGCATACCAGCCGGCCATGTAGGACCAGGCCGGTTCTTTCGGGTTTGGCACCGGCGGTGGATCGGGCCGGGACTGTAGCCAAGTGTCGACCGCAGGGCCACGATCGGGATAGGCAGCAACGATCGCAGCGCAAACGAGACGTTCCAGGGTCTGTCGGCTCGGCACGCCGGCAATTGGTGGATCCTCCGCTTCCCAACGCACCAGCGAAACCAACCTTTCCCCGCTGTCGATTGCGATGTCTCTGTCAGCGGTCTCAGCAGCCTGCGGGTCGTATTCCCGTGCGAGGTTGCCCACACCCTGAATCGTCAAGCCCGTCGCTTCCGTTGAGGTGTGTGCATTGACATCTGGATCGACCGTAATGACCAGTCGCACCAACCGAGGATCCATGTTGCGTTGTCCCAACTGCCTTCGAGCTTGCTCGCGAACTTGGGGTTTCCCACCGCAGGGAACGATGCGTATGTACTTCTCACTCTTGGATCGGTACATGAACTGGCCCTGGCTGACCGGGCGCCCCAAAGCGTCGTTGACTGGGCCGCGTGTGCTGGGGTCCTCGCAACCAAGGTGTTTTAGCCACCCAGCCCAAAATGCACGATCGAAGTACCCTTCGCAGAGAATTACGGATTCACTCATCGCAAGTCGTCCTCGATCTGACTTCGGGCGAACTCGACTTCGGAGCCCGGCATGCGATAAGAGGACAACGCACCGTCGTCAAGTTGCAACCGATAGAGCGAGAGCTTACCCAGATCGTCATCTGTGGATTCCGCCAGGATGTAGTCGATCAGTTCCAGACTGTGCGTAGTCAGCACAACCTGAATGTCTCGTCGGATGGCCGCCAGGATCGCGCGGACTGTCTGACAAATGGCGGCGGGATGCTGGTGGACTTCCGGCTCTTCAAACAGCACGACCCCTTGGTGGCGAGAAGCCAATTCCAATGCAAGCCGAACAAGAGAGTAAACGCCGTCGCCTGCAAACGCGACAGGTACGCTGTAGTCCTCAAACACGAGGTGAACAATTGGCATGTCGCCTTCAGTCAAGATTTCGAGATCCTTGACCCGAGGGACGACCTCCGCGATCATCGATTTCGCTTCCGTCCTGTGCCCTTGCTCAACCGCTCTTGTGTACATTTGGTGCAGCGGGGGCCTGTTTTCGAAAACACGTGCTTCAACAAGGCGAACTTCAGGAACGCCCTCCAATTCCTGTCGCCGATTCGAAAACTTTCCTCCTTCGGGTGGGGCCGTATCGTGTCCGGCAATCGCCATTTCGCGAGCCTTCCACTGGCACCTCACGTTATTCTCTTGCAGTGTCAATTTGCAGATACGTGAGCCACCCGCATCGGAACAAATTGTAATAGTGGCTGGGTCTCGTGGGTCGGCCCGGTACAGGAACCAACGCATTCCACGATCCACCCCCTTATGCCTTTGAATTACCTCATTCACGGCGGCACCGGGGTCGAAGGCCGCCCCGACGTGCAGGGCATCAAGCACGGTGCTCTTGCCCGAGCCGTTTGGCCCGACCAATATCACCAAGGGAGTCAGGTCTTCGAGTTTCCCTTCGCGAATTCCGCGGAGACCCTTAATCTCGACTGAACTGATCACAGGGCAACTCCTCGCACTTATGTAAAATGGGCGTGACCGACATTCTTTTCTAACTATACCACGAACGCCCTGATCCGCCAACCGTGGTTGGGGTCCGACCGCCGAATTGTGGTCAGTTCAGTCTACCATTAACGTGACTCGGACCGTAGAATAGGGAGTTCGGGAAACTTCCCCGGCGATGTATCTTACCCTTGATCTTGGCACCACGATGAAAATCCTCCTGACCGAAGACGAACTCCGCCGGGGTATCGAGCGGATCGCCGGCGAAATCCGCGAGTATTACCAGGGCCGGCCGTTGACCATCGTCGCCGTGCTCAAGGGGAGCGTCGTGCTGATGTCCGACTTGATACGGCTGCTGGACATGCCGCTTAGAATTGAGATCGTGCGGGCGAGCAGCTACCGCGACAGCACCCGGCCGGGGGAGTTGAAACTGAAGCTCGACATGCTCCCGTCGGAACTGAAGGATCGCGAGGTGCTGCTGGTCGATGATATTTTCGACACCGGCTACACGCTCGCCGAGGTGCTGTCGCAACTTGCCCGGCGCCACCCGGCCGGACTGCGCAGCGCCGTGCTCTTGCGAAAAGAGGGGCGGTGCGAAGTCGACGTCGAACCGGATTTCGTCGGCTTCGATATCCCCGACCGGTTTGTTGTCGGCTATGGTTTGGATTACCAGGAGATGTATCGGAATCTACCGCATGTAGCGTATCTGGAAACGGAAGACCTTTAGAAAACACATAGGAGGGGGCATCCGCCCCCGAACCATAACCAAGACTTGATCAGGCCGGGGGCAGGTGCCCCCTCCTATTATGCTTCCGGAAACATTAAGGCCACGCCTGAAGCGTACAAAGCCGCGACCGACGGTCGCGTTTGAAGCAAGGAGAGACTAACCCGGTGAATCCCTTTCGGCTGGTCGTCGTAGTGCCGCGATTCTGGCCCTTGACGGGTCGCCCTCAAAAGGTATTGGGCGACCTTGCTGTGGAGCTTGCCATGCGCGGTTGCAAGGTTACGGTCGTGACCGGCAAATGGGAGCCCCGATGGCCGTCGACGATCTCCTTTCACGAGGTTCCGGTTGTTCGGCTCCCCCACGCGCCGCAGGGCGGATGGAAAACGCTGCGATACGTGCGGTCGCTGGGGGCATGGCTGAAGGAGCACCGCGACCGGTACGATTTGGTCTACGTATCGGGTCTGAAGCACGAGGCGTGCGCCGCAGTGCAGGCAGCCGGCGGCGACGTGCCGGTGGTCCTGCGAGCCGAGACGTCCGGCCGGGCGGGCGATTGTCTCTGGCAACTCGACGCGCTGTTCGGCAAGCGGATCAAGCGGGAGTGCATGAAGGCGGCGGCGTTTGTCGGGCCGAGCCGGCTCGCGGAAGCGGAACTGAAGGCAGCCGGATACCCGCGGTCGCAAATCCATTGCATTCCAAACGGCGTTCCCATTCCTCCGGCGCGGACGCCGGAAGGTCAAGCGGCTGCCCGCACCATTCTGGCCGAGTTGAACAAGAAGTTCCAACTAGCCGACGGGGCCCGCCTGGCGGTTTACGCTGGCAGGTTCGCTCGCCGCAACGGCTTGGAACACCTGCTCGCAGCGTGGAAGCCGATTTCCACCCGGCGTCCCACCGCCCGGCTCTGGTTGGCCGGCAACGGCCCCGAATTGCCCGCGCTGAGCCGGAAGATCGAGTGGATGCACCTGACGGATCGGGTGATCCCAACGGGCGCGTTCAGCGACATCGAGACGGTGCTGGCCGCCGCCGATCTCTTTGTGCTGCCGTCGCTCGACGGGGGGCCGGCCGTCGCGCTGCTGGAAGCCATGGCCGCCGGAACGCCGATTGTGGCCACCGACACGCCCGGCACGCGGGAGGTCATGGCCGGCGGCGAGCACGGGCTGACGGTTCCGCCGGGCGAGGCGGAGCCCCTGTCGGAGGCGATCGCACGAACACTGAACGATTTCCCCGAGGCCGTCCAACGAGGGGCCGCCGCCCGTCGGCACGTTTCCGACCGGTTTTCCCTTGCAAAGATGGTCGACGCGCACGTAATATTGTTTGAGAGGTTGCTTGGCTTCTTATAGCGAGATCGCAGAACCCCCGCACGCAGTGCGGGGGCTTTTGTCGGAAACAGTCGGGTTTTTGGGACCGGATCGACGCCGCTTATGACGAAATGCATCCTGCAACTGATTCCTTCGCTCGATCGGGCCGGGGCCGAGAAGCAAATGGCCCTGTTGGCAGCCGGGTTGCCGCGCGACGAGTTCGACGTCCACGTCTGTGCACTGACCCGCGGCGGGCCGGTCGAAAACGACTTGCGCAAGGCCGGCATTCCTTACTGCGTGATCGGCAAGCGGTGGAAGGTGGATCCCCAGGCGTTCCGGCGGCTGCGGCGGCACGTCGCCCGGCTCCGGCCCGACTTGATCCACGCGTGGATGCTCGCGGCCAACGCCTACGGACTGGCGGCTGCGCGGGCCTGCGGCATTCAGCACATCGTTGCCGCCCAGCGATGCGCAGACCCGTGGAAGTCCACGCTGCAACGGACCGCCGACCGGCTCATCGCCTGGCAGGTCGATTGTCTGCTGACCAACAGTGCCGGCGTGCGCGACTTCTATTTGCAGAACGGTCTGCCGCCGGAGAAGTTCCGCGTGATCGCCAACGGCGTTCCTCTCCCCGGCCCGACCGGCACGACGCGAGGACAACTGCTCGGCGAACTCGGGCTGGCGGAAGGAAGCCGCCTGATCGGGCTCGTCGGGCGTCTCTGGCCGCAGAAGCGGGTGAAGGACGCGATCTGGGCAGCCGACCTGCTGAAGGTCATCCGCAAGGATACTCATCTGCTGATAATCGGCGACGGCCCGCAGCGAGACCGCTTGCTGAAGTTTCGCGACCAGGTCCGAATCGCCGATCAGGTCCATTTTCTGGGCCGGCGCGACGATGTGCCGCGGATGATGCCGCATTTCGACGTTGTTTGGTCGACCAGCGGCTACGAAGGGCAATCGAACGCGATTCTCGAAGCCATGGCGGCCGGCGTGCCGGTCGTCGCAACGGACATCCCCGGCACCCGGGAACTGGTCCTTCCGAATGAGACCGGCCATCTTGTTTCCGTCGGCGACCGGGCCGGGCTTGCCCGCCGCACGAACCAATTGCTCGACGACCCCGGGCAAGCCGGCAAGTTCGGCGCCGCCGGCCGCAAGCACGTGGCCGAGCGGTTCAGCGTCGACAAGATGGTCGAACAGCACGCGAAACTGTATCGGGAATTGCTGGGCTGATTGTTTCTCCGGTTCAGGAATTCATGGCTGATCGGGCTCGGCGTAAATCGGCTTCATCTTCCAGGCCTTCACTTCCGACACGTTGATGTCGCCGCCGGTGCTGAAGAGGCGGATGCCGACGTTCGCCTTGTCGTGCGGGCTCATGTAGACGGCGGCCTGACGGTCGTTGACGAAGACCTCGACCATGCTCTTGTCGAGAAAGATGCGGAGATGGAGGTCTTCGCCTTCGGCCAGTTCGAAGGGAGGAGCGATATTGCCCATGGTCAGGACCTTGCGCTCCGGCCGGATAGTCACGGGAAACCCCTTGCCATCCTTGTCGCAGAAGACCGCCACGCCATACGCTTTGGCACTGGTGGACTTGATGGTTACGCTCAACTCGAGGGTATCGCCGGCAATATTTTTGAGCACGTGGCTGTCACCGCTTTTGACGGTGATTGGGCCGGCGGTTTTTTCGTCGTAACAAAGCGACTCGAGTTCCCGTAGCGGTTTAATACGCAACACGCCGACCGGCAGGCGACCGATCGCTCGCTCGCACTCCCGCAGATCGGTGTCGGCAACTGCCGCACCAGTATGGGTTTAAGCCGTTCCGAAACTGCCACCAAGACCCCACCCTTATCTTCTCCACGGCACCGATTTCCAACTCGACATTTGATGGCATGCTGGCCTCCGGGAGGCTGTTCTGTGAAATGTGCAATGATACCTGGAGATTTTACCACATTAATTGCTGGACAAGACGTGGATTCACGAACCATAATGCTTCTGTGTTGCGTCTGACCTTTACCTGTGAAATGCCCAATGGTTAAGCCCTCAACTACCGATTATTTGCTGTTTTGCCCGAATTGGCGGGTCTGGGGAGAGCATTCCGAAGCGGCAGGATTCGAGTACGAGGAAACCGGGGTGGCACAATCGGCGCGTATTCATCGCAATCAGGGAGTATGGACACCATGATGACCAGCAAAGAACGCCTGCTCTCTGCGCTACACCGCCGCAAGCCAGATCGATTGCCCGTTTCGGTACATCAATGGCAACCCTACCACCTCGACACCTACCTGGGCGGGATCAGCGATCTAGAGGCCTTCGCCCAGTTTGGCATGGACGCGCAGATCCAGTATTTCGAGTCCATGGGACAGTTCTGGCTCGTGGATGCGGACTGCACGAAGGCCTCGACACGCGAGTGGCAAGACGAGGTGACGATTGTCTCGAACGATCCGGACAAACGCATCGCCCACCACACGATTCAAACGCCGAAAGGCTCGCTTACGTATAAGACGGCCGGTGACCGCAAGACCACCTGGATTACCGAGTACCTGATCAAACGCGATGAAGACCTGGAGCTGGTCCGCAAGTATATGCCAGTGCCATCGCTGGACCTCGAACCGATCGTCGGGCTTTATGATCGCGTTGGTGATGCGGGCATCCTACGCGGATTTGTCTGGGGCGATCAAGCCGGGCCCTGGCAACATGCGTGCTGTCTGGCGGACATCAACGATCTGATATTGAAGTGCTTCGATCAACCCGACTGGGTCCATGAACTGCTCGGGGCACTGCTGGAGAAGAAGCTCCGTTTCGTCGAGGCGATGAAGGGGGCCAAGTTCGACCTGGTCGAGACGGGCGGCGGGGCGTCCTCCTCGACGGTTATTTCGCCGAAGCTGCACGAGGAATTCTGTCTGCCCTACGACCGAAAGATTCACGACGCGCTGCACGACGAAGGGTTCCTGGTAACGTACCACACCTGCGGCGGGACGAAGGGGATCGAGGAACACATCGTGGCCAACAACTGCGACGTTTCGGAGACGCTGGCGCCGCCCAGCGTGGGCGGCAACCAGGAGCCGTGGGATTATGCGGCGAAGATCGACGGGCGGATCGGCATGATCGGCGGCGTCGATCAGTTCAACGTTGTCACCGACGGGTCGCCAGAGCTGATTCGGCAGACCGTCGAGCGGCTGTTCCAGACGGTCGGCGCTCGCGGCGGCTACATCTGCTGCATGAGCGACCATTTTTTCGATACCGCGCCGGAGAAGCTCCAGGCGTTCGCCGACGCGGTGCAGGAGTGTGTCTATTAGGCTCTTTCCCCCACCGCCGACCCGAAAGACAGGTCCGCCCCAGATACAAGTGATCGTAGGCACGAAGAGAAGCGACAACTCAACTATCGGGACCGAAGTATGCGAACAACCTCCTTGATTGCCGTAGTCGTGGTTCTGGCGATCACTGTCTTTCAGGGATCCTACGCTTCGGAGTACTTGGGCAACAATCAACGAACGGCCTATACCAATGCCAAGGTGCCAAGCAAACCTGCGATCCGCTGGACCTACAAAGAGCGCCACGTGCCGAAAACAGCCTGGCCCGAGCCTTTCGGCGAACTCCAGTTCATCGATTTCGACTATTCCGACCAGGTGACGATCGGCGACGGGCTGGTCTACTTCGGTTCCTCGGCGGATCATGCGATCCGCGCGCTGGAGGCCGACAGCGGCCGGGAACGATGGGCGTTCTACACCGAGGGGCCGGTGCGGTTTGCCCCGGTGTTGCACAAAGACCGCCTGTACGCCGTCTCCGACGACGGCCGGCTCTACTGTCTGAAGGCGTCGGACGGTTCCCTGATCTGGCGGCGGCGCCTGGCCCCGGGCGACGAGCGGTGCCTTGGAAACGACCAGATGATTTCCAAATGGCCCTGCCGGTCGGGCGTCCTGATCGAGGGCGACAAACTCTACACCACGGCCGGCATGTGGTCGAACGAAGGCGTCGTGATCTATTGCCTCGACGCCGAGACGGGCGACGTCGTCTGGAAGAACGACACGACCGGGCCGCGGTGGATGCTGCTGCCCCACGGCAGCGGCTACGGCGGCGTAAGCCCCCAGGGATACCTGGCGCTGTACAAGGACACGTTGTACGTCGCGGCCGGACGGTCCGCACCGGCCATCTTCGACGCCAAGACCGGGAAGCTCCTGTTCCATGAAATCGGGCTCGGCTACAAGGCCCATTACCCGGGCGGGTCCTGGATCATGGCGGCCCACGACTGGGTCATGTTCAAACGCCAGCACAACTACCGGGATACGGACGTCGAACCCGCGGAATACCGGCTGGGGAGAAACTTCGAGGGCATCATCCTGTACAACTATCGCACCGGCAACCCGGAGATCGCGACGATCGGCGGAAGAATCCTTGCCGCGGCGATCGAGGATGATTTAGTGATGGCCGGCGCCGGTCCGGTCATCCGTATCAACGCGAACGAATTGCGCGCCGCCTACAAGGCCCATCCGGAGGGCAAGGGCCAAAAAGGCGGCCCCAAGTACTACGATCCCACGCCTTTGGCCAAGTGGGCCACGGACACCGGCCGGGTCTACACGCTCATGATTGCCGGCGACACGGTCATCGCCGGGGGCAACGGGACGATCACGCTGCTCGACGCCCGAAGCGGCAGGAAGCTCTGCGAGAAGAAAGTCGAGGGAACCGTTCGCGGCCTCTCCGTTGCGGACGGCACCCTCATCGCAACCACGACCTCCGGGAAGTTCTACTGCTTCGGCAAGGGCGATTCCGATTCGACGAAGATGGTTGCCCACAGGCCGTCGGTTCCGAACGTGTCGCCCGCGACCGTCACGGGCAGCGACTCCTCCAAAGTGATCGACGAGCTTGGGGTCGCCGAGGGATACTGCCTGATGCTGGGCGCCGGCGACGGATCGCTCCTGTTCGACCTGCTGAAGAAGACCAAACTCACGGTCTACTGCCTGGAACCCGATGCGGCGAAACGCGGCAAGTTTCGGGCAATGCTTGACGAGGCCGAGATGCTCGGCACGCGGGCCCAGTTGCACGAGGGCTCTTTCGACAAGATTCGCTATGCTCCGTATTCGGGCAACTGCATCCTCTGGGGCAGCAGGCTCGGCAGCCCGGCCGGCCGGGTCGACTTTCGGGGGCTTTATCGCAGCCTTCGTCCCTGGGGCGGGGTTGCGTACGAGTTCGGCGACAAGTCCGCCGGGTCCGCATCGAGAAGCAAGCTGGCCGCCGCGGGAATCCCGGCAGAGGAGACGGCCGGCGGCTCGTTCGGCACGGTCGTGCGGCGAGGCCCGCTGCCCGGTGCGGGCGAGTGGACCCGGGCGCACGGCAATCCGGGCAATACGTTTTCGACCGACGACGAGGTGGTCAGGCTGCCGCTCGGGGTGCTTTGGTGGGGCGGCGTCGGCCCGGAGCGGATCGTTTCGCGCCACTGGCGGGCGCCGGTGCCGCTGTTCGCGAAGGGGCATATGTTCATCCAGGGACAGCACGACATCATCGGCGTGGACGCCTACACCGGACGCGAGATGTGGAACCGCCATATCGAGGACATCGGCCGGTTCCCGCCCGCATTTCGCGGCGGAAACATCATCACCGACGGCGACCGCGTCTATTGCGTGAAGGGGCTCACCTGCTACGCGCTGGACGCAAAGACGGGCAAGACCGTCCGGGAGTACACGCACACGCTTTCGCCGGAGCAGAAGGCGGAGACGGAGGGGCTGGTTCCGCTGCACGGCATGCTTTCTAAAAAAGGGAAGGACGGCCTGATCCGGTTGAGAAACCCCAGCGTCGTGTGGGAATACCTCGGCATGGCCGGAGATCGCGTGATCGGCACGCTGGGATTCGGCGCCACGAATCTGAAGCACAACGGGTTGGCCGTGCCGCATCAAAGCCGCGTTATCTTCGCCTACGACAAGGCGTCCGGCGAAAAAGCCTGGGAAATCAAGCTCGACCGGACCGTGATGCCCTCGGCCATCGTCAGCGACGACCGGTGCCTGTACTTCATCGACCGCACGGACGAGTTGACCTACCAGAGGAACCGGCGAAAGGCGGCGGCCGGCCGTTTCTCTTCGGCGCTGAAAGCGGCGAGACTTTCCGACGGGAAAATACTCTGGACGTACGACAAGCTAAAGCCCCAGCGCAAGTCGCTCCTTCTGAAAGACGGCGTTATCGTGGCCAGCGCGAATTTCTCGGACGTCGCCGAGGATTCGACCTCAGGGCTCTCGGCCTTCAGCGCACAGGACGGCCGCAAATTGTGGGAGCGCGACAGGGTTCGAGCCACCACAAGGCGGGGCGGGCCCGTGCGACATCTGTTTATCGTCGGCGATACGCTCTACACGCCGGCGGCCGTCGATCTGAAAACGGGCAAGGAAAAGCTGCCTTGTGCCGACCCGCTGACCGGGAAGCCCGCGCCGTTCCGACTCAGCGGACAGAACTTCTGCGGCCATCTCTCCGCGGCAAAACATCTCGTCGCCTACCGGTCCACGGCCTTGGGCTTCAAGTCGCTCGCCGAGGATTCGCCCTGTTACTGGCTCCACGAGAAGCGGACGAGCTGCTGGGTCGGCATGCTGCCGGCCGGCGGCGTCCTGCTCGCGCCCGAAGGCTCCAGCACATGCGTCTGCTCGTTCAACTACAAGACCTCGATGGCCCTGATCCCGGTCGAGCGGCACGAGAGCTGGGGGATCTGTCTCCGAGGCCCCGAACTGGCGCAGGGGACCGGCTCCGCATGGAAGGGCGCCGCCAAAATCGAGGGACGGCCCGCGAATTTCGACCGGTTGAGGCTGAATCTCAATGCGCCGGGCGACCACTGGGACGAGACCACCGGCGGGCCGTTTCTCGCCTGGCCGCAAGTCACCCGCTCGGGCAAGGGTTTTATTACGGTGCCGGTTCGGGGCACCGACGGGGCCGCCGGATTTCGTTCCCACTCGGATTTCACGCCCGTCGCCGGAACCGACCGGCCGTGGATCTACGCGTCGGGGCTCACCGGCCAGATTGCGCTGAAAATCCTCGGCGTCGAACCAAAGGCCTACCGCGCGCGGTTGCACTTCGTCGAGCCCGAACCGCTGCAAAAGGGCGACCGGGTCTTCGACGTAATCATCAACGGCAGGACGGTTCTCGCAAACCTCGATATCGTTGCAGAAACAGGCGAGGCGAACAGAGCCCTTGTCAAAGAAGTGAAGGGCATCGGTCCTTGCACGACCGTCGAGCTTTCGCTCAAGCGAGTTTCCGGCCGACCGCCGCTGCTCTGCGGCATAGAGCTGATTGCTGAATAGGAAAGGTATCGCGAGAAAAACATCGGGCATTACATGCATTGCTCCGGGCAACGTCAACGTGAAGCATACACGGTGTTCGTGAAGAAGAAGGAGGAGGAGGAAAGATGAATCGCAGTAGCCTATGCTTGTCAATTCATTTGTTGCTTCTCATGTTCATGGCGGCCAGCAGTCTAATCGCGTCCGAGAAGAACGCAGCATCCGGCCGCTGGGTGATCTGGTCCGAGAAGCCGGCTCACGAATGGGAGCACGGCATGGTCACCGGCAACAGGCGACCGAAAGCTGGACGTAACGGTGTCTCTATCAGAAACTCCGGGCCGCAGGGGAAGCATCAAGCTAAAGGCCGGCCAAAGCTACCGATTCGACGCCCGATTGGAGATGCAACCGACGAAAACCAGCAAGTAGGAGCACGAAAACCATGAAGAATGCAATCACCCTCTTGGCAATCATCGCGGCCACCGTCTGCCTGGGAGCCAAAGAAGCCGAAAGTGCGGAAGAAGCGAAGGAGGCTTTGGGCAAGGACTGGCAGATTCCCAAGGACAAGTCGAAGTTCCATATCTTCATCTTTGCCGGGCAGTCCAACATGGCCGGCGGTTTCAACGGAAGCCATCTCTACGACGATGAGGGCAACTACGATCCGCTGACCAAGCCGGTCCCGCGCGTGCTGCAATACAAACGCGGCGGATGGGCCCCGGCGGCACACCCCACGACCCGGCACGTCAAAACCAGTTTTTCGATTCCCTTGCCGTTTGCGCAGAAGTACCTGGAGGAGATCAACGATCCGGAAGTCAAGGTCGGCATCTATGTCACGGCCTTCGGCGGCAAGGCGATCAACTTCTTCGTCAAGGGCGGCACCATGCATCCCGGGGGAACGGCCGGCCTGCCCAAGCACGGCACCGTCAAGGGCTTCATCTGGCACCAGGGTGAATCGGACAACCGCCTCGAAGAACGCGAAGCCTATGCCCAAAAACTCCACGGCCTGGTCCGGGACGTGCGCGGGTATGTGGGCGATCCGGAGTTGCCCTTCGTCACCGGCGCGTTCAATCCCAAATGGGCCTTCTCCAACCCCTACTGCATTCCCCCGGGCCCGCCGACCGATCCGGAAGCGAAGGATCTCCGGGGTGCCTACGAAGCTCAGGTCACAACAGGCAATGTGCTCGCCCATATCGATGTTCTCAACAAGGCCGCACATGTCCAGTCAACCGGCGCCAGCCATCTCGAAGGACACAAGCGGAAACTGGTCGATGAGAACGGCAAGCTGACCGGAGAAATCCAGGGGGTCAAAACCGACAATACGCATTTCAACCGTTCGGGCTACACGACCTTGGCGCACCGCTATGTTGATCTGATTCTCGATCGCCCCGCCTTCAAGGCCGACCCCGTGCAGATGGTCGCCGTTCCGGGCAGGAAGTTCACTTTCGACCTGAAGACGGCTGCCTGCGACATCTCGAAAGACAAACTCAGCTTCACCGCCGAGAATCTGCCCGAGTGGGTCAAGCTGGACCGTGACGGCGTCCTTTCCGGCACGCCGCCGGCGGAAGGGGAAACCACATTTCCCATCACGGTCGCGGACAAGAGCGGCCATGCAAACCGCAGCAACTTCCGTATTCTCGCCGCCCCGGCCGGCCCGCCCAAGTTCAAGCAAGATGCGTATTCGCGCAAGGCGGCCGTGCCCGGTCAGCCTTACGAAGACCGCGTGTTGTATCACTTCCGCAAACCCGAATCGTCGGATTTGTCCGAACCGAACAATGAGACGGTGACCTTTTCCAAGGTCGACGGACCCGCATGGCTCGAGGTTCGCAAGGACGGCACGTTTTCCGGCACCCCGGGCGCCGCCGATGCCGGGCAGACGCAGAAGCTCACCGTCAAGGCTTCTGACGCCGATGGTGACGACACCGCGGTCTACACCATCCCCGTCCTGGAAAATGGTTATGTCTGGCACGAAGGCTTCAAATTCCAACCCGACATTCCGTGGCTGGCCGTCGGCGACAAGCTTGTCTTCGACAAGAGCATGCCTAAAGACACCTGGTATATCCGGAGCGGACATTTTCCTTTTACCTACACTACTCCGTACTCCTGCTACGATGTCGCGGGCTCTCTGGGTGCGAATTCCTACAAGTTCGCCACCGGGACCCTGCGTGGAATCGCCTTTGTCCTCGACGGCAAACGCTTTGGCGGCAAGGCCGGCAGGGTCCGCTTTACCATCGACCTCTCCGACGTCGAGAAACCGGAACCGACGGGCCGGGGACGCAATATCCAAAACAGACGCGCCAAAAGGGCGGAGAAGCTGAAAGCCGCCGGCCTCCTCGAGGAAGGCGAAAAATACTTCTTCGTCACCCTCTACCAGTGTGTGCTGGGCGACAACGACGAAGACGCGGTCGAGGTCGTTCTGGGGGATGACAAACTGCGCGGAAAGAACGCCGAAGTGACGGTCAAAGGCAATGCGCAACTCACACAGCTTGCCGACAGGTGTTTCAAACCGTCCGACCAGGGCGTCCAGACGCTAGAATTCGACTACGACGGCGAGGGCGACATCCTGCTGACTTTGTCCGCTGTGAATGAGAAGCGGGAAGCAGGCGGGACGAGGAACTTCAGAAACCTGAGCTTTCATTTTGTTAAGTGACAGTAACTCGCTCTTCAAGCTAAGACCGACAATAGCAGAGGAATATCGTTACGGGCTGGACGTCGGTGGCACAGCAGGCAAGGTCTTGGCACTCGAACGAATAGAACAAGAACTCGGAAGGACAAGGATTAGATCATGAGCGGGAAAACCATAACGATGGCAAGACGCCAGATCGGGAAGATTAGCGTGACGAGAGTTCTCTGTGTTCCACTCGTCCTTTTTCTCTTCATCGACCACCATTCCTTGGGTGCTGCACCCAGCACCTCGGACATCTTCAGCACATCAGGCTTTTCTGGTGGATTGATTGTCTGCATTGGCTGTGATAACCCTGAGTTGCTGGGGAAACTCGGAAGCAACGACTCCTGCCTGGTGCATGCGCTCGATACGGACTCGGAACGAATTGCCGGGGCCCGGGCTGTCCTGCGGGAAAAGAAACTGTACGGCAAGATCTCTGTGGACACCTGGAACGGCAAACACCTCCCATACGTGGACAACCTGGTGAACCTGTTGATCTGTACGGGGCACGACCTCTTAGCGACCGAGCAGGAAGCGATGCGCGTGCTGTCCCCGGGCGGCGTGCTCTACACAAAGAGGAACGGCACATGGACCACAACCCGCAAGCCTCGCCCCGAAGGTATGGATGACTGGACCCACTACCTTTACGACGCGTCCAACAACGCCGTTTCCAGGGATCGCCTGGTCGGCCCTCCCGGCGGCCTGCAATGGGTCGCCGCGCCGAGGTTCTCACGAAGCCACGAGCAGTTGGCGAGCATCAGCGCCGCGGTGGTCGCCGACGGAAGAATCTTCTCGATTGAGGATCGTGGCCCGACCGAATCGGTCGCGTTCCCGCCGAAATGGGTTCTCGTGGCTCGCGATGCCTTCAACGGCATCACCCTCTGGCGGCGCGAGATGGGAAAGTGGGAGTGGCACCTCCACCTGTTCCGGGCCGGGCCGGCCCATCTTCCGCGCCGGCTGGTGGCGGTGGATGATCGCGTCTATGTCACACTCTCCTTGGGCGGTCCGGTAGAAATGCTGGACGCGGCCACGGGCAAAACCCTGAAGACGTTCGACGATACGGAAGGCGCCGACGAGATCATTCATACCGGCAAACTGCTGCTGGTCTATGTCGGCCATACCGGCCAGGATTTGGGCAATAGCGGAAGGAAACGGAAGGACAAGGGCAATAGCGTTTCCAGGAAATTGATGGCCCTCGATCCCGTCTCGGGCCAAACCGTTTGGGAAAAGGAGGTTCGGGCCCTCTGCCACACCACCCTCGGGGCCCTCGGCCGAAGGGCTTTCTACCAGGAAGGGAATTGCGTGGTGGCGGTCGCAATGGAGGACGGAAAAGAGCTTTGGCGATCGGAACCGCTTTCCAGGTTCCGGGCGCAACCTCCAACGCTCGTGGGATACGGCAACACGATCCTTTGGGCCGACGGCGTCGATCCGAGAAAGAAAACGAAGAACAGTCCGGGCATGATGGCCGGACTGGATGCGGCGACCGGCGAGACACTCTGGAAAGGAACGTCGGAGAACAACTGCGCCATCTCGCCCGATGTTCTGGTGGCCGACGGGCTGGTTTGGACTGGCAAACTCCTGTTGTGGAACCAGCCCGGCATTACGGAGGGATTGGATCCGAAGACGGGGAAGATCGCACGCACCCGAAAGCCGGATTCGGAGACCTTCAATGTCGGCATGCCCCATCATCGCTGCTACCGGAACAAGGGGGCCTCCAAATGGCTGATTCTGGGGCGCGCCGGCGTGGAATTCCTCGACGTGGAAACCGGAGAGATCTATCCGAGCCACTGGGTTCGCGGGACGTGTCAGTACGGCATCCTGCCGGCCAACGGGCTGTTATACGTTCCGCCGCATGCTTGCGCCTGTTACCTGACGGCCAAGATCGACGGCTTCAATGCGCTTCGGCCGCGGCGTCACGAAGATGCGGAACCACAGGGAACGGGGGAACCGCTTCAGCGCGGACCGGCCTACGGTACTATTGAAAGCAACGCAACGGCAAACCACGAATCCGATTGGCCCACCTATCGCCACGATGCCTCGCGCAGCGGCAGAACGCCCTGCAAGGTGCCCGTCGATCTGAAACAATCGTGGAAGACCGACCTCGGAGGACACCTCACGGCCTTGACGATCGCCGGCGGCAGGTGCTTCGTTGCGGGCGACGCTCACGCCGTCCATGCGCTCGATGCGGAAACCGGTAAACCGCTTTGGACGTTCACGGCGGGCGGACGGGTCGATTCGCCACCGACGATTGCCGATGGGAGGACGGTCTTCGGATGCCGCAACGGGTACGTTTATTGCCTGCAGGCGGCGGACGGAAGGCTTGTGTGGCGGTTCCGCGCGGCGCCGAAGGACCAGCGCACCGTCGCGTGCGGCCATCTGGAATCCCTGTGGCCGGTCAACGGCAGCGTCCTGGTCCAGGACGGCACGGTGGTTTTTGCGGCAGGGCGTTCATCGTTCCTCGACGGCGGGATTCGGATCTGTCGTGTCGATCTGAAAAGCGGGGAACTGCTTGCCGAGTCGACGATCTACACGCCCGATCCAAAAACGCATCGGGTAAGCCGGGAACTGGTCGATGGTTTTGAAATGGACGGCGCCCAGTCGGATGTGCTGTCGAGCGATGGAGAGAACCTCTTTATGCGCCAGCTCTGTTTGGATCGGTCCCTGAAACCCGCGCCGAAAAAGCCGCACCTTTACAGCCCGACGGGATTGCTGGACGATTCGTGGTGGCACCGGACCTACTGGCTTTACGGGCAGGAGAACACGTCGGGATGGTCGGCATGGTTCCAGGCCGGGAACCTCGTCCCCGCCGGGCGGATCCTGGCGTTCGACAACGAGATGGTTTTCGGGTTCGGCCGTCAACAGTACCGCAACTGTAATCGCGGTGGAGGCGCCAACTGGGCGCGCCAGGAGAAATACTGCATGTTCTCAACCCGGAGAACTGATCCGAAACGCTTCCTCAAGGGTCGGTCGGGGAAAGTCAGGCCCAGCGCCCGGCAGTTCGTGTGGATGCAGGAGTCGCCGGTGCGCGCACGCGCCATGGTGCTGACTCCGGAAAGGGTCTTTTTCGCAGGACAACCAAACCTTGGTAACAGCAGTGACGATGCCTTTGCCTCTTATCGGGGTGAAAAAGGCGCAAAAGTCGTGGCGGTTGCCGTGGAAGACGGAGCCATCATGAGCGAACTCGATCTGCCGGCGGCGCCCGTTTTCGACGGTATGGCGTCCGCCCGAGGACGTCTCTACCTGTCGCTGAAGGGTGGAACGGTCGTCTGCCTGGGAAATGACGTGAAACAAGATTGAAGAACCGCAGGAGGACAAGAATGAAGACTTTGATCTGCAGTATTTCTTCCCTTATAGTCATCACGACTGCGGTTGCACGGACAGAATCGAAGGAGCCTGCTTCGGGCGAGAAGCCCAATATCGTCTTCTTCTTCGTCGACGACATGGGCTGGCAGAACACCTCGGAGCCGTTCTGGACGCGGCGAACCGGCCTGAACGACACGTATCATACGCCGAACATGGAGAAGCTTGCCCGGGGGGGCATGAAGTTCACCCAGGCTTACGCCTGCGCGGTCTGCTCCCCGTCGCGGATCAGCCTGATGACCGGCATGAATGCCGCGCGGCACAAGGTGACCAACTGGACGTTGTTCAAGGACCGATCGCCCGACAAGGAGCATCCCACGCTGGGTTTTCCCGAGTGGAACTGCAACGGGATGAGCCGGAAGCCGGGCGTGGGGCGAACGCTGGTGGCGGAGACGCTGCCGGAGTTGCTGCGAACGGCGAGCTACAAGACGATCCACGTCGGCAAGGCCCACTTCGCCGCCGATGAGACGCCGTCGGAGGACCCCCGCACGCTCGGGTTCGACGTGAACATCGCCGGACACTGCGCCGGCGCCCCCGGCAGTTATCAGGGCACCAAGAATTTTGCCCGCAAGGGCGGCTCGATTGTCGACGTGCCCGGGTTGGAGAAGTACCACGGCAAGGACATTCATCTCACCGACGCGCTGACCATCGAAGCCAAAAAGCAGTTGGACGCGGCGGTGGCGGACCGAAAGCCGTTCTACCTCTACATGTCGCATTACGCCGTTCACGGTCCCTGGGAACCGCACAACCGGTTTATCGGCAGGTACCGGACCAATAAGGAGGGCCTCAAGCCAAAGCCTGCAAAGATAAGAACCCGCTATGAAGACTACGCCTCGATGATCGAGGGAATGGACGCGTCGCTGGGAGATCTGATGGAGCACCTGAAGAAGCTCGGCGTCGAGGACAATACGATCGTCGTGTTCATGTCCGACAACGGCGCGGAGCTGATGACGCCGCTCAACAAGCCGTTGCGGGGCGCCAAGCACCAGCCCTATGAGGGCGGCCCCCGGGTGCCGATGATCGTCAAGTGGCCGGGCGTCACTCGCCCCGGCTCCGTTTGCAGGGATGATTACGTGATGATCGAAGATATCTTCCCGACGTTCCTGGAAATGGCCGGGGTCGAGGACTACGAGCAGTACGGCGGAAAGGTCGACGGCCGAAGCTTCGTGCCGCTGCTGAAGGGCGAGAGCGGCTTGTCGAAAGAAAGGCCCATCTTCTGGCATTCCCCGCATTTCTACAGAAAGCAGGAACCGTTCAGCGCCGTTCGCCGCGGCGACTTCAAGTTGGTCTATCACCACCCCGGCACGAGGCTGGAGTTGTTCAACGTTGCCGAAGACATCGGCGAGAAGAGAAACCTGGCACAAGACAATCCGGAGAAGGTGAAGGAACTGGCAAAGATCCTGGGCGACCATCTCCGCGAGGCCGGCGGGCAAATGACCATCGTCAAGGAGACCGGCAAGCCGGTGCCGTACCCGGACGAAATATCGACCCATACGCAAGAGCAATGACTCGGCAGGCAACAATGGACGCGTGTTCCGTAAGACGGGCTTCACGCAGGTTTACATTGAGGTGAATGAGAATGAAAGAGGTTGTCGCTGCGTTTCTGGTTACGCTTCTGTCGGCGGCTTCTCACGGTTCTGCGCCCGAGGTGCTGGCGGAATCCGGGGTCAAGGGCGGCTTGATTGTTCATCTCGGTTGTGGCGACGGAAGCAAGACCTCGGAGTTAAGAGTGAACGACAAATTTACCGTTCAGGGCCTGGACCGTGATGAAAGGAGAGTGGCCGCCGCGCGCAAGGCCATTCTTGCAAGGGGAGGTTCCGGCGGCGTTTCTTTCATGCACCTGGAGGATGATCGCCTGCCTTACGTTGATGATCTGGTCAACCTGTTGATTGTCGAAAACAGCAGTGGGATTGCCGGAAAAGAAATGTTGCGTGTTTTGGCTCCGCTGGGAGTGTTGATGGTCAAGGAGAAAGGCACATGGACAAAACATGTCAAACCCTGGCCCGACGATATTGACGAGTGGACCCACTATTTGCGCGATCCGCAGAACAGCGCGGTTGCCCGCGATGAACGCATCGGTCAACCGCGGAGTTTGCGCTGGTCGGCTCCGCCGCGATTTTCGCGAAGCCACGATGAAATGGCGAGCATGGTTGCGATGGTTACGGCGCGCGGCCGCCTGTTCTACATCATGGACGTTGCGCCGGTGATGACGTTGCGTTTTCCGGCCGAATGGAAGCTTGTTGCGGTCGATGCCTTTAGCGGCAAGAAGCTGTGGGAACGTTCTATCTCTTCCTGGGTCAGCAAGGACAGGGCTTTCCGTTCGGGCCCGGCGCATCTCCCCCGCCGCCTGGTCGCTGCCGGCGACAGGGTATTTGTAACGCTCGGGTTGGACGCGTCCCTGGTCATGCTCGACGCCGCTACAGGCGACACTTTGAAGACCTACGAGAACACGGAATGGACGGAGGAAATACTGGTCGACAACAACCGCCTTTACCTGATGGTCGGGTCGTCCGAGAAGAACCGATCCGGAGAAGGTTTGCGGGAAACGGGCGAACCGGAGATGAGCCGGACCAGGTTCATCCGGGTCATTGATATCGAAAGCGGCAGAGAAATCTGGTCGCGCAATGCTTCCGGGAAGGACTACGTGTTGCCGCTGAGCCTGGTGGTTTCCGGCGAAAATTTGTTCTTTCATACCGTGAGGGGCATTTTTTGCGTGGATGCCGGGAGCGGGAAGGACAAGTGGGTTGCCGGACGAAGAACCGTTGGAAAGCGCCTTGGCTGGGCGACTTCCACGATCGTTGTTTCCGACGACGTGCTTCTATGTGCGGACAGGAGTTTGAGTTCTGCCGACGGCAAAAAACAAGAACCGGCCGAAAGCGATATCGAGTGGAATATCACTACGGCAGGCGTCGCAGGTTTTGGAAGGATAGCGAAACAAGTGCCGCATGTGCTCACTGCATATTCTGTGAAGCACGGCAAAGAGCTTTGGTCGGTCGCTGCGGGACAAGGCGTTTACAACTCGCCGAGCGATGTGTTTGTTATCGACGGCCAGGTCTGGGTCAGTCCGGAGTTCAGGACGTCTTACGATCTGCATACGGGCAAGGTGGCCACTTCCCTGAAAGAACCGCGAGACAAGGTTGGGATGCTGCATGATCGATGTCACCGAAACAAGGCCACAATCAACTATATCCTGACCAGCCGCGATGGCGTTGAGTTTATTCACAAGAAGAGAGGCTGGCAGGGCAACAACAGTTGGCTGAGAGGGATGTGCCAGTACGGCATCATGCCCGCCAACGGCATGATCTACATTTCGCCCGACGCCTGCGCGTGTCATCTGAAAAACAAACTTCAGGGGTTCAATGCCGTTTCGTCACAAACAAACAAATCCGTGCTCGGCCGACCGGTAAAGGCCGACGGGCGTCTCCTCCGGGGACCCGCCTACGGCAAGGTTCGGAGAATCCCTTCGAGCGGACAGGATTGGCCCATGTACAGGTCATGTCCCGAACGAAGCGGTTGTGCAAAGACCGGCGTTGCTGACAACTTGCGGAAAAAATGGGCTGCCGAGATCGGGGGGCATTTGACCCAGCCGGTTTCTGCCTGGGGCAAAGTATTTGTGGCATCTGTTGACAGGCATGCGGTTTACGCTTTGGATGCCGCTGACGGCAAAGTGTTGTGGAGTTACGCCGCTGGGGGCCGGGTTGACAGCGCTCCGACCCTGTTCGAGGGGTTGGTTGTTTTCGGCTCCGCCGACGGCTGCGTCTATGCCCTCGACAACGAGACCGGCCGTCTTGCCTGGCGCTTCCATGCAGCCCCGGCGAAGCAGTTCATCATGGTCAATGACCAGATCGAGTCATCGTGGCCCGTCCATGGATCGGTGCTTTTGCACAACGGCGATCTGGTATTCACGGCCGGTCGATCCTCTTATCTTGACGGCGGGCTCTATTATTACCGGTTGGACCCTCTGACCGGTGAATTGCTGGCAAGCTCGATCATCTCCTCAATAGATCCGGCTACCGACAAACAGACGGAATGGGAGCACAGCTTTGATTCCGGCGGGAGTCTTTCGGACATCATGTCCAGCGACGGCAGAAACGTGTACTTGAAGGACATGCCACTCGACGGCGACGGAAATCGCAAAGAAGAGAAGAACCCTCATTTGTGGACGTCAACCGGGTTTTTAGGTGAGGATTGGTTTGTTCGGGCCTACTGGCTGTATGGAACGGCAAGGGGCGCCGGCTGGATGGGGTGGATGCGGACTCAAAGTAAGGGAGAAAGCCTTGCCCCGGTCGGCAGAATAATGAGTTTCGACAGCGATCGCATATTTGGATATGGCAGAGTGACGCACAGTTTGCGCGAAACACACTCCAATGACAAATACCACCTGTACGCCTCGGTCAAGCAATACCCACCGCGACCTCCAAAGCTTCCGGGCAAGAGGAGGCCCAAGGCACGCAGATCATTCATCTGGCAGAAGGACTCCACGACAATCGTGCGCGCCATGGTTCTGACGGACGGAAAACTGGTGGTTGCCGGAATGCCGGACTTGCTCAAAAGGCTGGGGGGCCTGTCTTTGCAGAATCCGGAGGAAAGCGTTGCGGCGTACGGAGGCGAGAAAGGGTCGCTCCTAAAGATTGTTTCCGTGCAGGACGGCAAAGAACTCGGAAGCCTTGAGTTCCACGCAGCGCCGGTGTTCGACGGCATGGCGGCCGCCAACGGCAGACTGTTTATTTCCCTGAAGAACGGAGAAGTACACTGCTATCAATAGTTGTAGCAATTATGAAAGTGGTCGAGCGTTCCACAACAATCAATCCCGAGAGTGTTCATGGGTGCGTTCCGGGCAAAAGGGCCTGTGAATAGAACTCGTTGAAACAGACAGAACAGGAAAACATACCGATGAAACAGATTGTCATTGCCGTTGTTGTTGTGAGTATGGCCCTTTTACTCGAGGCGGAATCGAAGGGTGAAGATGAAAGAGCGCCGGCGGCTGCGGCGGGCAAAGTTGCCAAAGCGGTAGAGTCCAAAGCAAGTACGGGTTTCCCCCCCCGCCGAAAACTGCTCTACAAACAGGCCGGTGACATCGCCTTGTTTCTTCACGGATTCTATCCCGACGATCTCAAGAAAGGCGATGCCCGGCCGGCGATCGTCTTCTTTCACGGAGGCGGCTGGGTTTGCGGCAAAACGGTCCAATTCAATCAGCAGGCCCGCGCTTTCCGAGATCTCGGATTCGTTGCGTTTTCGGCCAATTACCGGTTGATCAACAAACATCACACCACGGTCTACGAATGCGTCAAGGACGGCAAATCCGCCGTCCGATGGATTCGAGCCCATGCCAAAGAATTGGGGGTCGATCCGAATAGGATCATCGCCGCCGGCGGTTCGGCCGGAGGGCATGTCGCCGCCTGCACCGCCTTGATCGAAGGGTACGAAGAGGAAGGCGACGACAAGAACGTCAGTTGCAGGCCGAACGCCCTGGTCTTGTACAGCCCGGTGCTCGACACCACGGAAAAAGGCTACGGCGCCGACAAGATGATCAAAGGAGAGAAGACGGATCTTTCACCGTGCCACCACGTGAGAAAGGGTTTGCCGCCGACGATTCTCTTCCACGGCACCAGGGATACGACCGTCCCGCCGGAAAACGCCGAGAGGTTCGAGAAGCTGATGAAAGAAGCAGGCAACCACTGCGACCGCGTGCCGTTTGAAGGCAGAAGGCACAGCTTCTTCAACGGTTCCGGTTTTCGCAGGAACAACACGGACGACGACTTCAATACAACGATGGAAAAAGCAGCCGAGTTTCTGAAATCGATCGGGTTCATACCGAAAAAGGATAGTACGATCCACCCTGCCGCGAAGCCGTCGTAGCAAGATCGCAGAATCCTATGCCGGACAACGGAAGAGTTTCGAGACAACGGAAACACCACGTAACACAAGGAGAAGAAAATGGACCGATTGACGTTAACAAGCATGGCATTGATGATCGCCCTGTGCTCGACAACACATGGCCTCGGTAATGAAATTGTCACCGAGAAGCTGCCGAACGAGGTGCGAGCACGGCAGATTCAAGACTTGAAATGGGGAATGTTCGTGTGCTGGTCGTTCAGCACTTTTTCGGGCAAAGAATGGACCCGCGGTGTTACGGACGTGGCTTTCTTCAAGGCGACAGGCTGTGACACGGACCAGTGGTGCAAGACGGCAAGGGACGCCGGTATGGGTTACATTCTGTTCTTGACCAAACACCATGACGGTTTTTGTCTGTGGGACACGAAGACCACGGACTTCAAGGTTACCGAGAGTCCTCTCGGTATCGATGTGTTGGCCAAATTGAAGAAGTCCTGCGACAAGTATGGTTTGAAGCTGGCGCTGTATTTTTCCGAAGGCGACTGGAACTGGTCGGGCAAGTCTGTCAAACAAGGAAGGCACAGGCAAACAGTGAATTCCGAGATGAAGAAGGCCCAGCTCAAGGAACTGTTGACAAATTACGGCCCGATCGAATTCTGGTGGATGGACCACGCCCAGGGAGACGGTGGCTTAAGTCACAAGGAAACGGTGGACTGGGTGCATCAATTTCAGCCCAACTCGTTTGTGGGCTTTAACCACGGAGCGCCGGCGGGGAGAATCTGTTTGCGGGAAAAAGGGAAGCCCGGCCCGATCGGCGCAGCCAACGCATCAAAATACAACAAGGACGGAGAGGCATCTTACAAGGGCTACCTGGTTGCCGAGTTTACTTACCCGATCCTGCCGAAGCATAAGGGCGGCGCGCATTGGTTCTATTCTCTGCCCGTACATGACAACCTTTGTCATCCGGCTGAGAAGTTGTACCGGGATTATGTTGGTGCCCGGAAGTACGGAAACATCTTTTCGATTAACATCGGCCCCAATTATGAGGGAAAACTGCGCGACATCGATGTGCGCACGTTGCTTAAAGTCAAGGAAATGATTGATGCGAACGGCGGTCAATAAACCAAATAGTGATCTCGCCGGGCAAGAAAGGAATTGCGAAGACTTTGAAACGAATTATCTACTACTTTGCGATATGGGCTCGTTTCCTCACGGTTGCATGCGCAGTAGTGTGGGGCAACGACGAAGGTCGGGACAAAACGGTTGTTACGTCCGAGGAAAGACGCAATGATGTTCTTGGCCCGCATTCGCTGACGCTTCCCGCCCCGATCGTGAAATGGGACAACGCCATTCCGCTGGGCAACGGGCTGACCGGCGGACTGCTCTGGGGCGAGAAAAACAAGCTGAAGCTCTCGCTCGATCGCGGCGACCTCTGGGACGAACGCACCAAGATCGACTTCGACCCGGCGCAACGCACGTTCGCCACGCTCATGCAGTGCTATAAGAACCGGGACCGCGAAACGTGGGATCGCGTTTTTCTCGCTGCGAATCGAAGCATCAAATGGACCAAAATCCCCGGCGGACGACTGGAAATCACCCTGCCCGAAAATCTGCAATGCAAGAGCTTTCATCTTGACTTCGAGAAGGCCACGGGCAAGGTGACGTTCGGCGACGGAACCCGCGCGGAAGCCTTCTTCCCGGCCAACGCCCCGATCGCGCTTCTGCGACTGCCGAAAGGGGCCAGGTTCCGGCTCATTCGCCCGAAGTCGATCAACCTGCTCGGATACCCGGAGCCCCGGTTCAGCCAGTCCGACAATGAGGTTGCCTATGCGCAGAAGTCGACCGAATCGTTCAATTATGCCGTGGCGGCGCAGTGGAAGCAGACCGGCGACCACACGCTGGCAATCCTCGCCATTACCAACAGCAATGAATCGGATGATCCGCTGGCCCTGGCCCGCCGGCGCATTGCCGAGGGTTTCGAGACGGGCTGGGAAAGCCTGTATGCGGCGCATATCAAGTGGTGGAAGGAGTTTTACAACACCTCGAGCGTGGCGATCCCGCTGCCGCGATTGCAGCATCACTACAACCTGGTGAAGTACTTCTACGGGGCCGCGTCGCGGGCGCATGCCAAGCCCATGCCGTTGCAGGGCGTCTGGACGGCCGACCAGGACGCGCTGCCGCCGTGGCGCGGGGATTACCACAACGATCTGAACACCCAGATGACGTATGTTGCGTGGCAGGCGGCCGGACTCGTCGACCCCGGCATGGCCTACGTCAATTACTACTGGGACACGCTGCCGCAATTCCGCAAGTACGGCAGGGAGTTCTTCGGCGTCGACGGGGCGATGGTCCCCGGCGTCATGACCCTCGGTGGACGGGTCATGGGCGGCTGGCTACAGTACTGCTTTCAGCCGACGGCCGGCCTGTGGAACGGCCACGCCGCTTACCGCCACTGGAAAGTGACCGGCGACAAGGAGTTCCTGGCCCAGCGAGCCTATCCCTGGCTGGCGGAAGTCGCCGGCTCGGTCTTCTCGCTCTGCAAGGAGGAAGACGGCGTCCTGAAGCTTCCGTACAGCGCCAGCCCGGAATGGAACAACGACAAGTGGACGGCGTTCCTCGTGCCCAACTCGAATTTCGACCAGGCGCTGCTGTTGTGGTCCTCGGCGGCGCTGGAGGAGATGGCAACGGCTCTGGGCAAGAAGGAGGACTCCCGGAAGTGGGCCGCACTGCACGCGAAACTTGGCCCGCTGACGTTCGACAAAACCAGCAAGGCGCTGATGGTGGCCGAGGGTGTTCCTTTTCGGGGCAGTCACCGCCATTTCTCGCACGCCCTGGCAATCCACCCGCTGGGCATCCTGAAAGCCGAGGAATCCGAAGATGCCCGTCAGTCCGTGCATGCGACCGTGCGCCAGATTTTGGATCAGAGCCGGCGCGGGTGGACGGGCTATTCCTTCACTTGGGCGGCATCCCTGGCGGCTCGTGCGGGATTTGCCGACGACGCGGCCCGCCACCTGGTCGATTTCGAACGCGCGTTTGTCGCCCGAAACGGGTTCCACCTCAACGGGGACCAGACCTGGACCATTCTTCCAAGGCAAAGAAGAAGAGGCTCGCGGGCGTTCACCCTGGAGGGAAATTTTCTGTTCATGGATGCGATTCACGAGATGTACATGCAGTCGGCCGACGGCCGGATTCGCATCTTCCCGGCGGTGCCGGACTCCTGGAAGGACGCCCAGTTCAAGGACCTGCGCGCCGAGGGCGGTTTTAAGGTTAGCGCCAAACGGGCCGGCGGCGCAACGACGGAGGTCGAGATTACGGCCACCTGCGACGCCGCGCTGAAGCTCAAAGACCCATTCGCCGGAAGTGAGGCGAAATGGAATCGGGAGCATCGACGCGAGGGCGGCTGTCTGCGGTTCGATCTACGGCCGGGCGATATTGTCAAGGGAACAAGATTGTCAAAGGAAGGTGATGGAAAATGAAGACAGACATTTCACGGCGTATGGTAATTGTCGTTGCAGCACTTGTCACAGGATCGCTTGATTGTGCGAGCTATGCGGCGGAGCAAACTCCGGAAATCGCAATGCAGGCGGCCGTCCCGTGTGAGCTGTCTCTTTCATACGATGAAGCGTCGAGGACCCTGGAGTGGCGCGATGCAAAACATGGGTTGCTTCTGGCAGCCACTCTGGCGAAAGGACAGTCCGGATCGTTGGACGAAAAGAGCGGGACGTTCACACTGGCGCTCCCGGATCGTCAAGGCGGATGCTCTGTCCGTATGGAAGGGAACTCCCTTGTCATGAAAGCAGCCGGAGGCGTTTCCCTGCAGTTTGACTCCCGTCTGCAAGGCGGCAAAGCGGCGCCGTGCTTCGCAAAATCACAGAAGGCGGAAGACAAGAAAGTGCTTGTCACCCGCATGGGGCCCGCCGAAATCCCGGGCGCAAAATCGCTGTTCGACCCGGAACGCGACCTGGTACTGACTGTTGCGGAAGCAAGCGATGTCGAATGGAAACTCGACAAAACCTGGAAGGTGCCATTGTCCGGAGACGCGCGTATCACCCTCGTGCCGGACTATTACAAGAAGGAGCTGAACGTCCCTTATTACGTTCCGTTTAAGAAGCGGAATTTCTGGAAGACCCCTCCAATCGTGGCGCTGACCTGGTACAGCCTTGGGATCAAGTCGCCGCAGACGTTCGAAGTGATCAAACCGGAAGTCGACTGGTGTGCCGAGAATTTGCTGCCGCACGCCAAGAATTTCGTTTTCCAGCTCGACGATCGGTACAACTGGAGAGACGACGAGATGCTGCGGAAAATCTCCGACTATATCCGCTCAAAAGGCTTGATTCCGGGCATCTGGCTTACGCCGTTCTCGTTCGGGCCCCATGAAGCGTTCCTGGAACATCCGGAATGGTTCCTGCGCCAGGAGGACGGCATGCCGTTGCGCACGTTCGCCGGGATTAACTGGAAATGGAGCAGGGCCTTCGGACGCAACAATACGGGGCGCGGCAATACGGGGATATCGGGCGCCATGGACGTATCGCAGGAAGCCGTCGTAAAGAAGTACTTGATTCCAGGGTGGGAGAAGGCCAGCAAAACATGGAACTACGATTACTTCAAAATCGATGGGATGAAGCCGACGCTCAACGTTTACCGCCAGGTATATGGTCCGGACAAGGGCCTGGAGATCTGGCGCAAAGGACTGAGCATCGGACGCGGCGTCCTCGGCCCGGACAAGTTCATCAACGGCTGCAACCAGACGCCTGCAGAAGGGGTTGGCATCTTTGACGGTTCACGAACGGGCGCGGATGCCCTGGATCCCAAGGTCAAAAGGAATCCCACCTCCATCGTATTTGCCTGGAATTACCTGAACAACTACGCCCTCTGGTGCGACGCGGATGCGGTGATCATGCAGCACGGGCGGAGGCCTGAGAACGTGCGCTACCACTCGCTGTCCAGGGCCATGACCGGCCAGCAGTTCATTACCGACGACCACTGGTCGAAAATGACTCCGGAGAACATGTACATCTGGCAGAGGTGCTTTCCCGGGCTGGACATCTACCCCGTCAACCTTTATCCGATGGAAATCGGCGAGGCCGGCCGTTACGACCTGGTCGACCTGCGCATTGCCAAGCCCTGGGGAACCTGCGACGTTGTCGCTCTGCTGAATCGTTCGTATCGACACGCGGGTACGAGAAGCATGAAGTTGTCGCGCCTGCCCCTGCAAGGCGGCAAGTTCCACGTCTACGACTATTGGGACGGGAAATATCTCGGCGTTCAGGGGCTGGACTATGAGTGGACCGGGGAATTGGGGGCCCATGAAGCAAAGCTCTTTGCAATCGTCCCGGCGGCGGAGGACGACCGGACGACGCTGATTTCGACCTCCCGACATTTCTCGCAGGGGGGGCTCGATATCGAGAACCTGGACTACCACCGCAGCTCAAACGGTTGGACGGTCGCCGGAGAGTCTTCGCACCTGGTCAAGGGTGATCCTTACGAGATGGTGTTCGCCACACCGGACAAGATCGGCGTTCAGGCGGACGCCGGTGGACTTGACGTGTCGGTGAAGAAAGAAAAGGGAATTACCAGAGTCCGCTTTGTGCCGAAAGAAAGCGGGCATCTTAAGTGGAACGTGAAATTTACGAAAAGCAACGAGTAATCCCGGGATGACAAAGGCAACATACGTGATGAGTAGAATTCACTCAAACAACGCGAGGATTTTTTCGAGGGCGATCGCGAAAGCCGTGTTGGGTTTGTATGCGGCGGCCATCTGGGCGCTCGGCGTGCCTTGCGATTCGGCTAATGGAGCGGAAATCGTTGCTCCCCCCGTCCTTCGCCCCGAGCCTGCTTCCGTGGCCGGCATCGAGCGGCCGGTCGTCAGCCTCAACGGCCAATGGGAGATCAGCCTGGATGGGAAAGCGTGGAAGCCGGTTGCCGTGCCGGGCGAGCCGGCAGTGCAGGGGTTTCAGATCGGCTTTGGCCGCCCCTTCAGCTATCGGAGAACTCTCGACATTCCCGCAGAATTCAAGGGCGCGAAAATCCTCCTGCGGTTTCACGGCGTTTACGGATACGTGCGAGTATTCGTCAACGGCAAGCACGTTCGCGACCATCGCGGCGGCTTCACTATGTGGGACTGCGACCTGACGCAGCTCGTCACCCCGGGCGAACCGGCCGAACTACGGGTGGAAGTGACGGACGAAAAGGACGATATTTCCCTGGGCAGCGTTTACGCCGGGAACTGCATCGCCGGCATCCTGCGCAAGGTCGAACTGATCGCGTTGCCCGCCTGCCATCTGAAGCACCTTTACCTGAATGCCGGCCTGACCGACGACTACAAGAACGGCTTGTTGCGGATACGGACGAAGCTCGACCAACCGGGGAAGGCCGCCGTTTTGCGTGCGACGCTCGCGTCGCCCGACGGAAAGACCGTCGCAACCGAGACGTTCGACCTGACCGACAAGTGGCTCGACCGCACCGTGGACGTCAAATCGGTCCGGCCGTGGGACGCCGAACACCCGAATCTCTACACGCTGACCCTGGTCGTAACTCAAGGCGGAACCGAGGTGGCGAAATGGACGCGGCGGGTCGGATTCCGCACGATCAAGATCGACGGGAACAAGATGCTCATCAACGGCAGGCCGGTCAAATTGCGCGGCGTCAATCGCCACGATTTCCACCCCACCCTGGGCCGCGCGGCAACGCCCGAGTACGCCCGGTTGGATGCGGAGCTGCTAAAAAGGGCGAACGTCAATTTTGTGCGCACGGCGCACTATCCGACCACGGTCGAGTTTCTCGACGCCTGCGACGAGCTGGGGATTTACGTCGAAGACGAAACGGCCGTGGTCTTCGTGAAGCACAGAGACATCAATAATCATCGCGATCAATATTTCAGCCAGATGGCCGAGATGATCGAGTCGCACCGGAACCACCCGAGCGTTGTCATCTGGTCGCTCGGCAACGAATCGTACTGGGGTCCGGGCATCGCCGAATGTTACAAACACGCCAAGGCCGTGGATCCCGAACGGCCGCTCATGTTCAGCTTCCCGCGCACCGTGGCCCCGGGCGTCAAGAGCTACGACATCCTCAGCAGCCACTACCCGAAGGACGGTGCCCTGAATCAGGCCAGGATCTGGGACAAACGCACCAATCGGTGCGAAAGGTCCAACCCGCCCAAGGTCATGCCGATTATCCACGACGAATGGATTCATGTCGCCTGCTATTGCCGACATCTGATCGAGTTCGACCCAAACGTGTGCAACTACTGGGGGCTGGGGATGAAGCGGATGTGGGACGACGCGTTGAAATCGGAACGCACGCTCGGCGGCGCCATTTGGTGCATGATCGACGGCAAGGTGGGCCCCTGGGGGATCGTCGACATGTGGCGGCGCGAGAAGCCGGAATTTCACCTCACCCGGAAAGCCTACTCGCCGGTTCGCGTTCTGAAGACCGAAGTCGACCGGCCTGACGACGGGCAGCCCCTGACGCTCCCCGTGGCGAACCGCTTCGACCATACGCCGTTCGATGAGTTGACGATTCGTTACCGGGCAGGCAAGGTCAAGGGAACCGCCAAGGCCCCGGCAATCGCGCCGCATACCGAAGGCGCCGTTACGATTCCCGGCCAGGATTGGAGCAGTTGCGACAGCGTCGCGATACGGTTTGCCGACGCCTCGGGTCGCGAGGTGGACGACGTGCGCATTGCGTTCCCGGAGTCTTCCGATACGGCCGGCGAAGAAACGTCGGAACCCGTTGCCGTGAAGGTTGGCGCCGACGCCATTACGCTGAAGAGCGGACGGGTCGCCGTAGGCGTTGACGCAAAGACGGGGTTCGTCAACTCGATTGCGATCGACGGCAAGCAACTGCTAGCCGCGCCGCTGGAACCGCTCATCATGCCGCCGTGTCCCAAGAAGGCGCTTCCCCGGCCCTTGGTGTCTCTTTCGGACTGGACGGCCTCGGACGTCGCCCACAAGATCGAGGGGAATGCCTTGTGGGTCACGACCAAGGGCCAGTTCAACAACGGGCCCGCCATGACGATCGAGCAGAAGATCGACGGTCTCGGCCTGGACATCGCCTATACGATCGCGGCCGAAGGCAAGATCGGACAAATCGGTTACGTGGGCTTCACTGCACCGATGGCGAACGGGACCGACACCATCTGCTGGAAGCGGAAATCGCTCTGGACAACCTATCCGAAAGACCACATCGGCCGGCCGGAAGGCACGGCGACGAAACGGATCCTGCATCCCGGCGCCGTCCGCGGAAAGAAGATCGACTGGCCGTTTGCCGAGGACAGCCACAATCTCCACTTCGCGGCGGGCCAGCAATACCATGCTCCCGTCGACTTCCTGGCGGTCAAACGGAACATTCTTCGGTTCTCGGCCACGGCAGGCAAGGACGGGCCGGGACTGGCGGTCGTCCGCAATAGCGATTTCCCCACCCATTGCCAGACGGCGGTCGACGCCGACGGCCGAGTGACCCTCCGCGCCCTGAATCTCGTGAATTACTACTGGCTCGGGAAGCAGTGGGGCAACTACATCGAACCGTTTCTCAAGGGGACAAGCCCGTTCGAGGGGAAGGTTTGCCTACGGTTCGTAATGCCGGAAAAGACAGGAGAGAAACGGAAATAAGCAGCGTGAATTGCCATGCTAATGAGTACCTGTTGCGGAAAGCCGGATTTTCGGGTGCCATGCCCACGCTTGCGTGGGCATGTAGCGGTTTCTTGCGGGATTCACGACATGCCCACGCAAGCGTGGGCATGGCACCCAACTTTCCACAACAACCACGAATGAGTTACCAAAGAAACGAACTTGGCGCTTTGCTTGTGAACACACAAGCAGTGGTCGCCGGTTCCATGTAGGACGGATTGCTAATCCGTCCGGGGAGAACGTGAAACTGCCGGAGGCACCCAGATCGTTTAGCTTGGATACCCAACACCGGACGGATTGACAATCCGTCCTACTTAGAAGGGCAACGCAGATCCCCACGGTCTGGCGACCGTGGCTACGGGGAAATCTTCAACTGCCGGTTGCCGTCTTGGAATCAAGGAGATTGACGTTGATGAACAGGCTTTTGATGACGGGGCTGGTCTTGAGCGTGGTCGGTCAAGCATGCGCCGCCGACACCGATCTACAGGTCAAGGTGGACTGGAAGACATTTCTGGCGCGGCACGACCTGGTTTGGAAGGCTGCGCCGACGGGCCCGTTCACAGGCCCCTTTGTCGGTAACGGAGTCGTGGGGGCCATGCTCTACCAGCAGGAAGATTGCCTGCGGCTGGACATCGGGCGGACGGACGTTGCCGAACATGCGCCCATGGACGGCAAGTACTCCGCTCTCGCGCGCATCGGGCGGCTGCCGATTGGGCATTTTGAACTGAAGCCGCCCGCTCCGATTTCCGGCTGGGATGCGCGGCTGGATCTGTACCAGGCGGAATTTGTGGGAAAAGTCCGTACGGCCGGGGGAGACGTGGCCTTGCAGCTTTTCGCTCATGCTACCAAGCCGGTCATTGTCTTCCAGTGGAAGTTCCCCGAGAAGGACGGCGCCGCGCAATTGCAGTGGATTCCGGGGGATGCTCGTGTCGAGCGCGGCGCGAGGAAGTCTCCCCATCGCAATCCGGCGCCGGAGATCACCACACGCGGCGGGGTCAACGTCTGTACCCAGTCCCGCATCTTTGGCGGGGACTACACGACCGCCTGGCGCGACGTGGCGCTGGAAGACGGCGCGCACCGCCTCTTCGTGAGCATTGTCGACCGGTTTCCGGAAAAAGGTTCTGCGGACCGGGCCGTTGCCGCCGTCGAACGCGCGGCCGCGATGGACTTCGACGAGTTCGTTCAAACCCATCGCCAATGGTGGAAGGACTTTTATCCGGCCAGCTTCCTCTCGGTTCCTTTCGCCGAGCTGGAGACCTTCTACTGGATCCAGATCTACAAGCTCGGGTCGGCCATTCGCAAAGGCGGACCAATCTGCGACCTGATGGGGCCCTGGTACGTCAAGTCGCGCTGGCCGGCGGCTTGGTGGAACATGAACATGCAGGTGCTCTACTGGCCGTTTCCGGCCGCAAATCGCCTGGGTATGGCCGAGAACCTCTCGGATTCGCTTTACAAGAACATGCCCAATCTGACCGCGAATGTGCCGAAAGAGTGGCAGCACGATTCGGCCGGCATTTCCCGGGCCACGGGGCAGGACTTGACGAACAAGTTCGACGACGCCGGTGAGAAGGCAAACCTCATCTGGACGTGCCACAATCTCTGGATCCAGTACCGCTGTACGATGGACGAAACGTTTCTGAAGGAACAGCTCTACCCGTTGTTGAGGCTGGCCGTCGGCGCCTATCTCCATCAAATCGAAAAAGACGCAAAGGGGGTCTACCACGTACCGCACGGGCATTCGCCCGAGTCGTACTCCGGACCGGATACGAACTACGACCTCTCTTCGCTTTGCTGGGGCTGTAAGACGTTGCTTTGGATCACCCAGCGGCTGGGACTGAAGGATGAAAAGGCCGCCCAGTGGAAAGACGTGCTCGAGAATCTGGCAAAATACCCTCAAGATGAAAACGGATACATGAACGCTCCCGGCGCCCCTGCGCCGGTTGGGCACCGGCACTGGTCGCACTTGATGATGATCTACCCCTACTGCGAGATTAACTGGGACCAGCCGGAACGCCGGGACTTGATACGGAAGTCTTTCGACCACTGGACTTCCGGAAGAAGGAACGTCCACGCCTGGTCGCAAGCCTACCAGAGTTCCGTCTGTTCAATGATGGGCGACGGCGCGGGGGCATTGCGGCACATGCAGAGTTCCCTGAAGAGTTTTCAAATTGCCCCGAACACGATGCACCAACCGGGGGGCAACCCGTGTTCCGAGACGTACGGCGCAACGTGCCACATGCTCCAGGAGATGCTCCTTCAGAGCTGGGGCGGCAAGATTCGCGTCTTTCCCGGCGTCCCTCCACAATGGCAAGAGGCGGTGTTCCACAACCTGCGCGCCCAAGGCGCGTTTCTCGTCAGTGCCGTTCGACGCGAAGGCAAGACGGCGTGGATCCGAATCGAGTCGCTCGCCGGCGAACCCTGCGTGGTGAAGGCCGACTTTGCAGGCGAAACACCCAAGGTGCTTGCCAACCGCGAAATGAAGCTGACAACGCGAAGCCCCGGCGTCTGGACGCTGGATCTCAAGAAGGGCGAGGCCGCCGTGCTGTATGCCGGAGACGGCAAACCCAACCTGGAGGTCGCTCCGGTCGCAATGAAGGAGGAAGAGAGGAACCGCTACGGATTGCGAACGGCGCACAAACCGAAAACGCCCAAGAAGAGCGGCAGAAAGAAGAAAAACAAGTGATGCGGAATATCTTGGTCATTCTTGCCGCAATCGCGGCAACGGGAATTCTGAGGGCGGAAGAAGCCGACGGCGCAAAGGACGCCAACAGCGGCAACGGCCCCAAAGCAGCACAACAGCCGTTGGGCAACGACTGGCGGATCCCCGGGGACGTTCTGCGACGGAGAGAAAAGCTTTCATTTCGATCGAAAATCGCTGGTCAAGATGGCACACCGCTATTGCGACGAACTCATGAGGATCGTCGCCGAACAGAAGGAGGAATTTTCTAAATGAGGCACTTTATATTGTCGGGCATGATTTTTGTGGCGGCGTCTTTGCCAGCATCGTTGGCGTCGGATGCCTCCGGCAACGAGCCGATCCGCAACGAGAAAGACCTGGCGAAAGCGATGGGGCAGTTGCGGAAGAAGTACGAACCCTTCTTGCAGAGCATCCCCGAAAAAGTCGATGTGCGTGCCCGCCGGGATCTGTGTTCCCAGACCTGGCGCGCCCGCTATGAAATGGGTGAGGGGCCGTATGCAGCAGGGAGCCCCGGCACAGAGCCGCCTCCCATGAAAAAATGGTACGGGGCCGATCTGGATGACTCCGAGTGGGACCGGGTCACGATGCCCGAGTGGCGGTTCAAGACCAGCAAGCCGGGAGGAAAGAAGGGTAAAACCGTCCCCTACGGTTGTGTTCTGTGGTACCGAACGTCTTTCAAATCGGACAGCCCTTCAGGCAACAAGCGGGTATTCCTGGTATTTGAGGGCGCGGACTGGACCGCCGAGGTCTGGCTCAACGGCAAGAAGCTGGGCAGCCATACCGGTTACTGCGAGCCCTTCCGTTTTGACGTTACGTCTCTGCTTCAGAAAGAGAACAAGCTGGCGGTCCGCGTTTCGGAAGGTTCCTGGTTCGGCGAGCCTTCGGCCGGTTGGGCCGTGTTTCCCATGCCCACATGCCCACCGCCGATGGGGCGGATCGTCCGTGATCGAAGCAAGTCGCTAACGGGCTTCCAGAGGGGGGATCCGCATATGGGGACGGGCTACGGGATCCACCGCGAAGTGTATCTCGAAACGGTCGGCGAAGCTTGTGTCGCGGAACTCTATGCACGCGGCAGGCCGCAAGACGGCAACTCCGCAATCAAGGTTCGGGTAGACGCGGCCGCCGCGATGCCGATCGTTGTCGAGATCGACGTCATGCCGGAGAACTTCAAGGGCAAGGCATACAAACATGTCGAGAAACTTGAAGCGAAAAAAGGGCTGACCGACCTGGCGGTCAACATCCCCATGCCGGATGCAAAACGATGGTCGCCGGAGGAACCGTGGCTCTATCGCTGTCGGGTTACCTTGAAAGACGGCGGCGGGAAGATTGTCGACGCGCGCGACGCGATCTTCGGCTATCGCTCGTTCGGGATCGTCAGCGAAGTCAACCCGCGCGAGGGTCACTCGGCCGGGAGAATGTTGCTGAACGGCAAGCCCGTCATGCTGTACGGGGCCAATATCACCGGTTTGAACGCTTTGTGGTACTGGGGCGAAACGGAGAAGATCGTCGATATTCTGCTGATGCTGAAAGCGGCGGGCTACAACGCGGTCCGCTCCTGCCAGCACGTTCAGTTTCCCGAGGTCCGGGAACTCGAGGACCGGCTGGGGATTATGTCGCAACAGGACGTCGGCGGTGCGTATCCCAAGCACGGCACGCAGGTCATGGCGGGGTTGGAAGCCGCTGCCGTCGCGCTGGCCAGGGTCACCCATAACAATCCCGGCGTGGTCCTGCACTGCTATTCCAACGAAACGGCATTTGAGCCGGACAAGCTTGTCGCCTTGACGCTTGCCCAGGATCCCGACCGGGTGATCGTGCCCATCAGCGGCCATCCCTGGCAGGTGATCGGGGATCCCGCAAAGGGGCGCACCGGCTACAAGTCGCTGACGCTAGAGCAGTGGGCGAACGTGATCGACGACGTGCATAGCTACCAGGGTTGGTACGGTGCCCCCGGCCAACCGTGGCGATGGACGCTCGTCTACCCGGAAGACGATCGGATGATCACCATCGGCGAGTACGGCGGAGAAGGGATCGACGGGTACGAGACAATGCTGAAATATCCGGAGCATTGGGGAAAAGCACCGGCAAAGGACGCCAAAACGCTTTACGGGAATGTTCAGACCAAACCAAGGGAGATCAAGCAGGCCATCGGTTTTCGCCAAAATCGCATGCCCCAGACTCTGGAAGAGCACATTCAGGCGAGCCAGACGGTCCAGGCAGACATACTCATGGAGGTGACCAAGGGTTGGCGGCTCTCAAAGAGGGTGGGCGGTTACTTCCAGTTCCATTTTGTGGATGTCAATGCCGCCACGTGGCCGAAGTCCATTGTCAGCCATGACCTCAGGCCCAAGAAGGGCTACTTCGCCATGGCGCAAATGAACCGGCCGACAATAGCGTTGCCGCGACTTATCCAGAACGCCGAGGTCATGGAGTTGTGGGTCGACAATGATACGAGCATACCGTACAGAAAGGCGGTCCTTGAGTGGAGTGTCGAGCATGACGGCAAGGTGGCGATTCAAGGCAGAGAGACGGTCGATGTGCCGGCCTGGAATCCGCAAAAGGTCAAGCAGGTCGATCTTTCATCCTTGTCGAAAGCCGGCGTGGCAACGGTCTCTCTGAAACTGGTCGACAGCGGCGGCGCCGGCCTGTGCGAATACGAACAGGAATTTCACTTGCGGGCGTATCGCGATTTGTTCTGGCCGGAAGGCGAGAGTTTCCGGCGCAATGAACGACGCCGGAGATCGACCGCCTGGGCCGAAGCCCGGAAGAAACATGGTGCGAATGCGACCATTGAAGATGCGAAGCGGGCCTACCGGGAGTTGTACAGGCAGCAGCCCCATGGCGATGCGGATAAAGAAGGCAAAAAACAGGCTGAATCTGTCGTGAAATAACCAGAAAAGGAAGGGAACTAAAAATGAATCCTAGAACGTGTTTTGAAATACCGTACAGCCGGTACGATGGCCCTCCGAGGCCGTCGATTCTTAAGGCCGGAGTATCTGTATTGGCACTGTGTGTCTTTTTGGTCTTTGGGGCGAACCTCTACGCGCAGAACAAGGGGCCGGCAACACATTCCGGACCCAAGACCAAACTGCATGTTTATCTCCTCATTGGCCAGTCAAACATGGCCGGGAGGGCACCGTACACGGCCGAGGAATCCGCGCCCGTCGAGAGGTGCTATCTGCTGAAGGGCAATGATTCGTGGGTCCCTGCCCGCAATCCGTTCAACGCGTTTTCGACGATTCAAAAGAGGATCAAAGGCGGGCCGAAAATGAATCCCGGCTATACTTTCGCCAAAAAGATGCTGGAAAACGACAAAAGCATATCCATAGGCATCGTCTGCAACGCCCGGGGCGGAAGCTCCATCGAGAGTTGGGCAAAGGGGACCCAATATTTCAACGAGGCCGTCAGACGAACCAAGGAAGCCATGAAGACGGGAACGCTCAAAGGCGTTATCTGGCACCAGGGCGAGTCGAACGCAGGTAACCCAGAAGGCTACATGGAGAAGATGAAATCGCTTGTTGCCGATCTGCGGAACGAGCTGGGTATGAAAGACCTCCCGTTCGTCGCGGGGCAAGTCAACAACGTCCCGGAGATCAACAAACAGATTGCCCGCCTCCCCAAGGAGGTTTCCATGACGGACTATATCAGCAGCGAGGGCCTTAAGGCAATGGATCGCTGGCATTTTAACGCGGAGAGCGTGAAGATGATGGGCGAGCGATATGCCGAGGCAATGCTTAGGCTGCAAAAGATAAACGAGAAGTAAATCGCAGGAGGCCTTTCCCCGTGTCTTTCAATATCTTCCGAAACCGAACGGCCGCGGTCTTCGCGGTCCAGGCCTTGTTGGTTGCCCTTCTTCCCGGTCTGTCGGTTTCCGACGACTCGTCGCAGGAAAGGCCCAACGTGATCCTGATCATTACCGACGATCAGGGCTACGGCGACCTGGGGTGCACCGGAAACCCCGTCGTGAAAACCCCCAACATCGACCGACTGGCCTCCGAAAGCCTTCGTCTCACCAATTTCCACGTGCATACCTGTTGTTCGCCGACCCGCGCCGCGCTCTTGTCGGGGCTCAATCCCGCGAGAACGGGCGTGACCGCGACCGTCGGCCGGAAGGAAATCCTGCGCACCGACGTCCCGACGATGGGCGACTGGTTCAAGGCGTCCGGGTATCGCACCGCCCTGTTCGGAAGATGGCACGTCGGAGACGGCTGCCGGTATTCGCCTCAATGGCGGGGATTCGAGGAGACCTGGAACGTTCCCGCCGGCGGGCCGGGAGGAATCGACGACCACTGGGGAAACGTCAAATGGGACGATGTCTTGCTTCACAACGGGAAGCCGGTCGCCACCAAGGGGGCGGCCGACGACGCCCTGGTCGACAAAGCAATCGAGTTCATCAAAGGCCTGAAAAAGGAGGAGCCCTTCTTCATCTATCTGGGCACCTTTGCGCCGCATCATCCCAATTACGTTCCGAAGGAGTGGAGCGCCGCCTATACCGGCGTGGATCCCAAACTGGCCTGTTTCTATGCGGCCATTACCGGCGTCGATCGCAGTATTGGGCGGTTGAGGGACTTTCTCCGGGAGACAAAACTGGCGGAGAACACCATTCTGATTTTTATGACCGACAATGGCTCTTCGAGCAAGGAATCCAGAAAACTTTTTGACGGCGGCTACCCCGGCGGAAAGGGGGTCCCTGGAGAACACAATCACCGGGTCCCCTGCTTCGTCCACTGGCCGAAAATGGGGCTCGACCGGGAGCGTACGATCAATACGCTCTCGGCGCACATGGATTGGCTGCCGACTTTCATCGAGTTGTGCGGGCTCCGGAAACCGGAATTGAAAGGGCTTCCCTTCGATGGCCGTTCACTGGCGCCCCTGCTGACCGGAAAGGAAAAGGGCGACGAACCGGACTGGCGCGACCGGATGATCCTGCTGGAAAAGGGCAAAAAGGGATCCGTAGTAATGAAGGAGGATTGGAGGCTGACGGGCGGCCGCCTTACCAACCGGATCAATGATCCGCGGCAAGAGAAAAACGTCGGCGCCGAGCATGCCGAACTCGTAGCAGCCATGAAGAAGTTCAGCGCCGACTTCAAGGCCGGCCTCTCCGCGACGGCCTGGAAAAGCGATCGGCCGATCTATGCCGGAGAGACGACCAGGGAGCCCATGATCCACATGGACGGCAGGTTTTGGTACCAGGCCCATGTGCTGGAGGGCCCCCGTCTTTTGCTGGCCTGGACCGTTTGTTTCCTTCACGACGGAACGTATGAACTGGAGTTCCGCCGATGGCCGCCGGAGTTGGACCTGCCGCTGGATGCGGATTTGAAGATGGAACCCAAGCCCGGCGTTCATTACGTGAAAGGTAGCCCCGTCTTTCTCAACCGGGGGAACCGGTCCGGGGGAAAATCGCTTCCCATTTGTGGGCTGAAACTCGAAGTCGGCGATAAGACCTACACGGCAAAGGCCGAAAGCGGTCAAACGGCGATCAAGATGCGGATCGAGGCCCCAAAGGGTACCCAGCGCGTTCGTGCTGTCTTCGTGGATAAGGATGGCCGTCCCATTACCATGCCGTACTACGCGTACATCAGCAGAATCCAGTAGGGAAGACCACTTTGGCCGTCAAGGGAAGGAACATGATGACATTGGCCAGAAAGGTTGGTTGTACGGGAATGTGGCTGCCAATGAGTATGATTACGGCATTGCTGTTCCCGGCTGTATCATCGGCCGCACATGCTTCAGACGACAGCGAAACATCATTTGCTGATCGCATCAGGTATGTAAGGATCGCCGTCACGGACCCGAAACATCACGTGTGGGGCTGCAGTCCTATCGTTGATGAGGATGGAAAGGTTCACCTGTTCGCAGCCCGGTGGAAATCCCCGTTCGATCCTGGCTGGCGGACCGACAGCCATATTGTCCGCTTCGTGGCGGATAAACCGGAGGGGCCGTTCGAGTTTGCAGAAGTCGTTTATCGGGGAGAACGCAAGGAGAAGGGCCAGTGGAATTACTTCGGGGTCTGCAATCCTGCCATCAAGAAAGTGGACGGCAAGTACGTGTTGCTGTTCATCGCCAACAGCAATGCGACATCCCGCCGCAGAAAGCAGAACTCGCCCGCTCCGGCAAATCAGAGCATTGGTATGATGACTGCTGATACCCTGGACGGCCCCTGGTCCGAACCGAGGCAGGGCCTGGCACCGTCCAAGGATCCCGAACACTGGACTTACCAGGCCGGCAACGGCGTATGCAACCCGGCGTTCGTGAAATTCAAGGGCAAATACTATCTCTACTACAAATCGGCCAACGCGAAATATGGGGTTGCGATTGCCGACAAGCTGGAAGGCCCCTACCTACATCATCCCGAGTCCGTGACGAAGAACGACAAGACGATTGAAGATGGGTACGCTTTCGTATGGAACGGCAAAGTCTATCTGTTGACGACAGATAATCATGGAACGATTGAAAGGGGCGGAGGTTTGCTCTGGGAGTCGGGAGACGGGATTAACTTCTCGAAACCCTCGCGAGGTTTCTACCCTTTGGAGCATTACGCGGCCCGGTCGGGGTATCCAAACAGGCGCAAGATATACGGAGGGCAAGAGTGGAAAGTGGAGAGGCCGCAGGTGCTGATGCAGAATGGAAAGCCGGCTTGGCTCTACGCGCCATCCGGCGCCAGCTTCACGGGACGCGAATTTACTGATTGTCATGTGTTCAAGATCATGTCGGATGAGGAGATGTTGGAGAAGCAAAAAGTCCAGACACCTGGTTCATAGTACGGAAAAAGATGGCTGATACGGCCAGGAAGAGGAGTAAGAAACATGTGGAAAACCATGTTGATTAGTACCGCGGCGATCATGGCGACAGTAGCCCCGCTGAATGCCAAAGAAAAGAAACCGCCGCCGGAAAAACCCGACGGGATCGAGTTTCACGAGCGGCTCGAGTATGTCGGCATTGCCGCCAGGGACCCGGAAAACCATGTCTGGGGATGCAGCCCGGTAAAGTGCGATCAAGGCAAATACCATCTTTTCGGGGCACGCTTCGGTCAGCCGTTCGATAAGGGCTGGCGAAAGGACAGCCATATTGTTCACTTCGTTTCCGATACCCCGCAGGGACCGTTCAAGATGGTCGAGGTTGTGTACCGGGGGGAACCGGACAAGCCGGGGCAGTGGAATCATTTCGGCATACACAATCCCTGTATCAGAAGGGTCGACGGCAAGTATGTGTTGTTCTTTATCGGAAGGCCCAAGTCCATGTCACCTCAGACCATCGGCATGATGACGGCCGATTCCGTGAGCGGCCCCTGGTCCGAGCCGGTTCAGATTCTGGCGCCTTCGGAAGACCCGAAAAATTGGACCTACCAGTCCGGGAATACGTGCAATCCGGCATTTGTGAAATTCAAAGGAAAGTATTACCTCTACTACAAATCGGTGAAGGCAAAATACGGGGTCGCGGTTGCCGACAAACTCGAAGGGCCCTACATCCATCACCCCACACCGATTACAAAAACCGACAAGACCATTGAAGACGGAACGGCTTTCATCTGGAAAGGCAAGGTCTGCCTGGTGACCACGGACAACCATGGCACGATAAAGCGCGGCGGCGGACTGCTATGGCAATCCGAAGACGGCGTACACTTCGGCCTCCCGGTTATGGCTTACGACCATTTTGATGTGTATGTGACCCAGCAACAGTACCCCCGTACGCATGGAGTCCGAAGCAAACGAATCAAGTCCTACTCAAAGATCGTCCGGCCGCAGATCCTGATGGAGAACGGCCGCCCGGCATGGCTCTATGGCCCGTCCGGAGCATGCCAGAAGGGGCGACCGTACTCCGATTGCCATGTGTTCAAGATCATGTCGGATGAGGAGGTAAGGCAAGCCGGGAAACAGGACGTTTCGAAAGAAACACCCGATCCGGGCTTTGATAAACGGAAGAAATAGCTCCACCGCGTCGCGTGTCTGTTTTGCGAGGCGAGCCAAATTCAAAGGACCAAAAAAGTGCCGAGGAAGCAATGTTGATCGCGAAATCTGTTTGTTTCAGCCTGATCGTATTGAGTGGCATGTCCGTCGGCGCCGAACTGGAGACCACTGCCGACCGCAAGAACGACATCCTCGGCGAACACTCGCTAACGCTTCCCGCGCCGATCCGAAGGTGGGATTGCGCCCTCCCGCTGGGCAACGGCCTGACCGGTGGACTGCTTTGGGGCGAGGGCAACGAACTCAGGCTTTCGCTCGACCGCGGCGATCTATGGGACGAGCGGGGAAATGAGGATGTCCACTCGCCGGATCGAAATTTCCAGACACTCAAGGCAACTGCGAACAAAGGCGGACGTTCGACCTGGCGCAGACTGTTTATGAACGTGTACCAGAACAGCCCGTGGACCAAGCTGCCCGGCGGCCGGCTGGTGGTGAAGCTTCCTGCCGGCAAGCAAACCGAGACCTTTCAGCTCGATTTTCAAAAGGCCACCGGCACGGCCAAGTTTGCCGACGGCACGCAGGCCGACGTCTTTTTTTCCGCAACGGACCCCATTGTGCTGATGCGGCTGCCCAAAGGATCCTCTTTTGAGCTGATTCGCCCTGACGCCGTCGACTCGCTCGGCTATCCGGACCCGGTCTTCAGCAAAGCCGAGAACGAAGTCGCGTATTTCCAGAAGACCGCTGAGAAACTGGCCTACGCCGTGGCGGTTCAATGGCGGGATCGAGGGGATCACGTCCTGGCCGTGGTTGCCATGACCAGCAACAACGAGGCCAAGAATCCCTTGGAACTCGCCCGCGATCGAATCGCAAACGGGCTGAAGCAGGGGTGGGATGCCCCGTATGCCAAGCACCTGGCCTGGTGGAAGGATTTCTACAACACGTCGAGCGTAACGATTCCCTCGCCGCGGATTCAGCATCATTACAACCTGATGAAGTACCTCTACGGATCCGGCTCTCGGTCGCACGCTCCGCCCATGCCGCTCCAGGGTGTGTGGACTGCCGACGGCGGCCTTCCGCCGTGGAAGGGGGACTATCACAACGACCTGAACACCCAGATGACCTACGTTGCGTGGCAGGCGGCCGGGCTGGTCGATTCTGGAATGTCCTACATCAACTACTACTGGGATCGTCTGCCGCAATTCCGAAAATACGGCAAGGAGTTCTTCGGCGTCGACGGGCCCATGGTTCCCGGAGTGATGTCCCTGCGCGGCCAGGCGATGGGCGGCTGGCCGCAGTATGGTTACATGCTGACTGCCGGCTTGTGGAACGGGCATGCCTTCTACATGCACTGGAAAATGACCGGGGACGACGAGTTCATGGCCCGGCGCGCGTATCCGTGGCTGGCCGAGATCACCGACGCCCTGCTGAGTCTTGCGGAAGAGAAAGACAGCCAACTCAAGCTGCCCCTAAGCTGTAGCCCTGAATGGAACAGCGAGAAGTTCACCGCGTACATCAAGCCGAATTCGAATTTCGACCAGGCCCTGCTCATTTGGGCGACGGAGGCCCTCGAAGAAATGGCCGCGGCGCTGGGCAAACAGCAAGACGCCGAGAAATGGGCCGCCGTGCGAGCAAAACTCGGCCCGCTGCTTTTTGATGAGAAGACCGGGGCGCTCCTGGTGTCCGAGGGAGTTCCCCTTTCTCACAGCCACCGGCACCATTCCCATACGCTGGCCATCCATCCCCTGGGTATCCTCAGCATGCACCAGTCGGACGAGGCGCGCAAGGCCGTGCGGGCGTCGGTGCGGCAGTAGATCGACCTGAAGCCGAGCCACTGGACCGGCTATTCTCATACCTGGGCGGCGGCCCTGGCGGCCCGCGCCGGATTTCCCGACGACGCCGAGCGATGCCTGCTCGAATTCGATCGGGCGTACGTCACCAGAAACGGATTCCACGTCAACAGCAACCAGACCAACGAAAGGGCTCGCAGGCAGTGGCGCAACTTCACGCTCGAAGGCAACTTCATGCTCATGGACGCCGTGCAGGAAATGTGCATGCAGTCCCACGGCGGGCTGCTCCAGATATTCCCGGCCATTCCGGCTTCCTGGCAAGAAGCAGCATTCAAGGACCTGCGAGCCGAAGGCGCGTTCAAGGTCAGCGCCAAACGAGAGGGCGGTGCGACGACCGAGGTGAACGTCGCGGCCACGCGCGATTCCGTCCTGAAGTTAAAAGACCCGTTTCCCGGCCGCAAGGCGAAATGGAACGTGACCCCGGAACGACAGGGGGATCGTCTCCTGTTCAAGTTGAAGGCCGGCCAAGTTGTCCGTGGGACAAAGAATTGATCGAATACGCATAGCGCAGCGAATAGGCGAAGGAGCATATACATGTCAAAAAGAAGACATATCGCAGCACTATTGGTTCTTGTCGGCATCTCGACGGCTACCGCGGCTGCTGAAAATACGCCCCGGCGGGAGATCATCGACCTGAACGGAACGTGGGAGATTTGCGAATCGAAAGGGCAGACGCCTCCGAAGGCGGAAGCCTTTACGCACAAAGTCCCGGTGCCGGGGCTGGTTGATCTGGCCCGGCCCCCGTTTGCCGACGTGGGAACCGGCAAGAGCGGCGAACATCGCGACGTCTTCTGGTATCGCCGGACCTTTCGGCTCAACCGCGACGTTCCCCAGGCGGCGTTCTTAAAACTGCACAAGGTCAAGTACGGTTGCCGGGCTTATCTGAATGGCGAGGAAATCGGCGCGGGGTCGAGGAATTTTACCCCACACTACTTCGACGCAACGGCCGCATTGAAAGGCGCGGGCGCCGAGAACGAGCTGATGATCTGCGTGGGCGCCGACCGCCGTCCGAGTGCGGCGGCCGGTGTGCCCGACGGCAACGACAAGGAAAAGACACACTACATTCCGGGTATATTCGACAACGTCGAGCTGGTCCTTACCGGATTGCCCTATATTGAAGCCGTTCAGGTCGCGCCGTGCCTGGAAAACAGCAGCGTTCTCGTGCAGACCGAGCTTTCCGGCTTGGGCAGGATCCCGAACACGCTGTCGTACAGTTTTGAAGTGGTGGTCAAAGAGGCAAAGACCGGTACCGTCGTGGCGACCGTAAAGGAGGGCACGGCGAAGCGGCCACTTTGCGTTATGTATGCGGGAAAGAAGCGTTGGCATCGAACGAGAGTGCCCATTCCGGGCGCCAAGTTGTGGACGCCGGAGACCCCGTTCCTTTATCTGGCCGAAGTGCGCGTAACAACCCCGGACGGCAAGTCGGGCGATTCATTTCGAGCGCGGTTTGGAATGCGGGACTTCCGCTTCACGCCCGACGGCAAGGCCATGTTGAACGGCAAGCCGTATCCCTTGCTGGGAACCAACGTCTGCCTTTACCGGTTCTTCGAGGATCCGAAACGGGGAGACAAGCCGTGGGACGAGCAGTGGGTCCGCCGTGTGATTCGCGGTTTCAAGAAGATGAACTGGAATAGCTGCCGCTATTGCATCGGCTTTCCGCCCGAGATCTGGTACGAGATCGCGGATGAAGAAGGGCTCCTCGTGCAGGACGAGTACCCGCTTTGGACAACGAGGAATTGGCCCGCTTGGCTGACGGCCGAAAAGCTGCTGCCCTGTTTTCGAGCCTGGATGCGCGAGCGCTCGAACCATCCCTGCGTGGTGATCTGGGATGCGCAGAACGAGTCCTGGAGCCGGGGGGTGCTGGACGAAGTGGTGCCGAGCGTCCGCGGATGGGACCTGTCGGACCGCCCCTGGGATATCGGCTGGCAGCCGACCATGCGATTGACCGACCCGTGCGAATGGCACAATTACTACTGGCTTGCGTGGAAGAGTTTTCGGGGAAGGAAGACAAAATGCCTCCAGGGCATGCGGGACACGTTTTTCAAAGACGGGATTGTTCCGATGGGACAGCCCAACGGCAGCGAGGCCCGTATTATCAACGAGTACGGCTGGCTGTGGCTCAACCGGGACGGAACGCCCGCCAAACTCTCGAAGCTCGTCTACGATTATGTGATCCCCGGCGCAACCGTAGAAGAGCGCCGCGACCTGTATGCCCGGTACCTGGCCATGATGACCGAACTCTATCGCCATCAGACCAGGATCAACGTGGCCGGAATCATGCATTTCTGCGCGCTGACCTTTTCCGACCCGGGAACGGCCTATACGGGAGACAATTACATCGATCTTGACGGGCCCACGTTCGACCCGTTCTTCGTCAAGTACGTCCGCGACGCATTCGCGCCGGTAGGACTGATGATCGACCTATGGGGCCGGAACTCCAGGCAGGTGTGGGGGCCGCAATACGCGCCGGGAGCTGAAATCGCGGTTCCCGTCATGGTCAAAAACGATTCCGCGAAAAACTGGTCCGGCGAGGTGCTGCTGCGGCTGCTTAAAGACGGCAAGGAAATACAGAAACAGTCGCGAAAACTGGAAGTCGGGACGGCGGGCAGGGGCAACGTGACCTATTCGCTGCAATGTCCGGATGATGCCGGGAGATACGAATTGATCGCAGAGCTGGAGCATCGCGGCAAGCGGGTCCGCAGTTGTCGGATCATTGAAACCGTGAAGCCTCCAGGCGAATAACGAAGAGGAAAGGACGGTCGGTGCGATGAGAATCTTGGTTGCTGCGGTCTTGCTGACGTGTCTTGGACAGTCTCTTGCCGAGGCCCGCAGAGGGCCGAAACCGACGCCCATGCCCGAGGTGGCGGACGAGTTTTCGGGAAAAACGCAAAGACCCGACAAACCGCTGGTGCTGTGGTACGAGCGTCCGGCCGGGGATTACTATTCAGCCCTGCCGGTGGGCAACGGCCGAATCGGCGCCATGCTGATGGGCGGCGCCTCCGTCGAACGGCTCTGGTTGAACGAGGATTCGTTGTGGGCCGGTGGGCCAGGCAGCCTGGAAGACGTAGACAAGGAAACCGTAAAACGCGTTGCCGCAAGCATTGACAAGGCGCGCAAGCTGATGTTCGAAGACAAGGTCGCCGACGGCCAGTCCGAGGTGTGGAATGCCTTGAGAATCGGAGGGAGCGGCGGCACAGGCATTGGCTGCTCGCAACTGCTGGGCCTGCTCGATCTGCATTTTGCCGAGAAGTCGTCGGTCAAAAATTACCGCCATGAACTGGACCTTGAGGATGCCATGGTGCGGGTCCGGTACCTTCGTGACGGCGTGACATTCACAAGAGAATTCTTTTCCAGCCACCCCGACCAGGTGATTGTCTCGCGCCTCGACGCGGACAAGCGTGGCAGCATCAGCTTCGTCGCAAAGCTAACAAGGGGCTCGGGCGAGAAAACCGTGGCCGACGGCGCGGATTCCCTTGTCATGAAAAGAGAGGCGGCCGGCGGAAACACCATGCAGTTCATAGCGCGGGTCAAGGCGATTGCGGAAGGCGGCAAGGTATACACAAAAGACAACGAACTGCATGTCGAGGGCGCCGATGCGGTAACGCTCCTTACGGCCTGTGCCACGGACTATCTGCCGAAGCTGCCGACCTTTCGCGGTAAGCCATACGAAGAGATTTCGGCAAAACAGATTGAAGCGGCATCGAAAAAACCTTACGCGGATCTCCGCAAGGACCATATCCAATCGCACAGGAAGCTTTTCGGCCGCATGAAGATAGACCTCGGCAAGAGCGCCGATGCGGTTGCGGATCAGCCGACCGACGCGCGTCTGAAGAACTTCACCCGTGACGGAGACCCCGACCTGCAGGAACTGATGTTTCAGTATGGGCGTTATCTGCTCATCTCCAGCTCGAGGCCCGGTTCGCAGCCGGCAAATCTCCAGGGGCTCTGGATACAGAGCTTCAATCCGATGTGGAACGGCGATTATCACCTGGACCTCAACGTCCAGATGGCTTACTGGGCAGCCGGACCGTGCAACATGGCCGAGTGCGCGCTGCCGGTGGCCGATCTTGTCGAGTGGACGATACCGTTCGGCCGATTGACCGCAAAACGTTCCCATGGCGTGAGCAAGGGCTGGGTATGCCATATCGTTACGAACCCGCACGGTTATACTGCGCCCAGGGCACACCCGCGTTACGGGTACGTTCCTGCATGTTCGGCCTGGCTGATGCAGACGCTGTGGGAACATTATGCGTTCACGCAGGACAAGCGGTACCTGCGCCGTGTCTGGCCGATGTTCCGCGAGACCGGCGAATTCTGGCTCGAATGGCTTGTGCCCGATCCGGAAACCGGAAAGCTTGTGAGCGGTCCGGGCACCTCGCCCGAGACTTCCTTTGCGGTTGAGGGGGGACAGAGCGCCGGGCTTTCCATGGGAACGTCCTTCGATCAGCAATGCGTGTGGGAACTGTTCACCGAGATTCTCGAGGCCGCCGAAGTGCTTGGAATCGAAGACGACTATGTCAAGCGCGTACGCGAGTCCCGCAAGCGGCTGCTTGGTCCGCAGGTAAGCAGCCGCGACGGGGCCATTCTGGAATGGGCCAAGGAGACGTATGTCGGCGGTCGTGGGCATCGGCACAGATCACATCTTGTTGCACTGTATCCGGGCCGGCAGATTACCGTCGAACAGACGCCGGAGTGGGCCAAGGCCGCGGCAAAGGCACTGGACAAGAGAGGCATGGGCGGCCCGCCCTGGACCCCGGCCTGGGACATGTCGTTCAATGCCCGGCTCCGCCGCAGCAAAGAGGCAATCGACAACATGTGCCTGCTCTTCAAGCTGGGCCGTTCCATCCATCCCAACATGCTCGTCCGGTGCGGCGGATTTCAGATTGACGGGAATATGGGTTTCACCGCGGGTGTCGCCGAGATGCTCATCCAGAGTCATGCCGGCCATATTGAGCTGCTGCCCTGTCTGCCGGAAGAGTGGCCGGACGGTTCGGTCCGGGGCATCTGTGCCAGGGGCGGATATGAAATCGACATGGAGTGGAAAGACGCCAAACTGGTATCCGCGTCCCTGCTTTCCAAGCGCGGCGGCAAATGCGAGGTGCGGTATAAAGGAGTTGATGCTGAGTTGGAGACGGAGAAGGAACGACGGTACGATCTGAAGGATCTGCTATTGCGCTAACTGGAGCCAAACAGGTCTTCGGGGTTCTGTCTGCAACGTAACCGTTCGTCTCAATTTGCACGACCACCTCCTAACCTAGCCGTTCAACACAAAAAGGATGGAGGATAACCAGTTGAAAAGACTCGGACTCGTTTACTGTGCGGCGGTCTTACTGATTTCAGATTCACTGTCAGCGTCCGAACCCGAGCGCCCGATTATCGCGATCGGCCATTTAGCAGGAGACAGACGATGATCGAGAAGAAAACTGTGGTAAGACGCCAGATCGGGAACACTGGAATGGCAAGATATATCTGTGTTCTGCTCGTCTTTTTGCTCTTCGGCGGGTGGCACTGCTGGCTCGTCCAGCAGTGTTGTTCGAGCGACCTTGAGGCACTGCTGGGCAAGCCAGCAGTGTTGTTCGAGCGACCTTGAGGCACTGCTGGGCAAGCCAGCAGTGGCACCCGCGCGAATCGTTCGGGGAATCGGCCGAGCCACGAAGGGGCGGCGGCCGAATGCGATCGGGCGATCGCCTTGTGGGGTTGTCCGTGTCGTAAACCGTTGGCACTGCTGGACTAGTCAGCAGTGGCCCAAATGATTAACTCGCCACCAGATCAAGGGGGGCCAGCGACGTTTGGGTTTCGGTTCCGGTGCGGTTTCGGTCATGAACGGATTGTAGCAAGTCGGCGGCCCCGGCGAGGATTGGGACTCGCCGCGGTTTCTCCGCCCCCAAGACCCCCGGCACGCAGTGCCGGGGCTTTTCACCATCCACTACTCACCATCCACTACTCACCACCCACTACCGCGGAACCGCCCGTAGTTCTATCATGGATGCATGAATGCATCGCACGACTACGACATCCTTGTGATTGGCGCCGGACATGCCGGGACGGAAGCAGGGTTGGCGGCTGCGCGGATGGGGGTGAGGACTGCGCTTCTGACGTCGAATCTCGATACAGTCGCGCAAATGAGCTGTAATCCGGCGATCGGCGGCGTGGCCAAGGGGCAGATCGTTCGCGAGATCGACGCGCTCGGCGGGGCCATGGGGAGGGCGATCGACGCCACCGGGATCCAGTTCCGGATGCTCAACCGACGCAAGGGGCCCGCGATGCACGGGCCGCGTGCCCAGGCGGATAAGGCCGACTATCAGCGCGAGGTCCGGCGGATCGTCGAGGAGAAGCCATCACTGGATTTGCGAGAAGAGAACGTGACTGAGTTGCTCGTTGAGGAAACGGCTATGCGGCCGCGGATCGCCGGGGTTCGCACCGATAGCGGGACCGTCTATCGTGCCAGGGCCGCCGTGCTCTGCACCGGCACGTTCATGCAGGGGCTTTTGCACGTCGGCCAACAGACCTCGCCCGGCGGCCGGATCGGCGAGCCGACCAGCGCGGGCATCAGCCAATCGCTCGGGCGACTCGGTTTTCGGCTCGCACGGTTCAAGACAGGCACGCCGCCGCGGCTCGACGGGCGAACTATCGACTACGACAAGACGGAACGCCAGCCGGGCGACGAGCGGCCGCAGCCGTTCTCCTTTCTCAACGACGAGATCGACTGCGAGCAGCTCCCTTGCTGGATCACCTACACGAACCCGGACATTCACGAGCTGATCCGGGCGAACCTGGACCGCGCGCCGATGTACACGGGCCAGATTCAATCGACGGGGCCGCGATATTGCCCTTCGATCGAGACGAAGATCGTGCGGTTCGCCGGCAAGGACCGGCACCAGTTGTTCCTGGAACCGGAAGGACGGCACACGGACGAGGTCTACGTCAACGGCATGGCAACGAGCCTGCCGCGCGACGTGCAATGCGTGATGGTCCGGCAGACCGCCGGGTTGGAGAACGCCGAAATCCTGCGATACGGCTACGCGATCGAGTACGATTATCTCCCGCCCGAACAGCTTGATCCGTCGCTCGAGACAAAGCGGATCGCGGGGCTCTACCTTGCCGGGCAGGTCAACGGAACGACCGGCTATGAAGAGGCAGGCGGGCAGGGACTGGTGGCCGGGGTCAACGCGGCCTTGTCGCTTGCGGGCAAGGAGCCGCTGGTGCTCGGCCGGGATGAAGCGTACATCGGCGTAATGATCGACGACCTGGTCACCCGGGGCGTCGACGAGCCGTACCGGATGTTCACGAGCCGTGCAGAGTATCGTCTGCTGTTGCGGCACGACAACGCCGACCGCCGGCTGACGCCCGTCGGCCGCCGGCTCGGGCTGGTCGGCGAGCACCGCTGGCAACGCTTTCAGCGGAAACAGTCGGAGATTGCCCGGATTGCCGAACTGCTCGAAAGGACCCGGTCGGGTCAGGTCACGCTGGCGAAGTTGCTCCGCCGTCCGGAGACGACCTGGCGGGACATCGTCAAGCGGCTACCGGGATTGGGCGAGGTCTCGCGGAAAGTGGCCGAGGGGGTCACCTGGGACGCGAAGTACGCCGGATACATTGGGCGGCAGGAGGTCGAGATTGCCCGGCAGCGGCGGCTGGCCGCCCGGCGTCTTCCCCCGGACATGGACTTCCGGTTGGTCCGTCACTTGCGAGCGGAGGCCCGGGAGCAGCTTGCAAGGATCCGGCCGCGGGACTTGGCCCAGGCGGGCCGGATCAGCGGCATTACTCCGGCCGATCTGGCGGTCCTGATGGTTCACCTGGAGAGTCACGGCTCCTGAAAGAGGGCCTTCTTCCCGTAGCGCGGCCGATACCGGTTTCCGGCGCCAAGCGGCTTTGCGACCAGCGAGAAGACGTTATCTTCGTGTGCGTCGACTCGGATCAAAATCTGGCAAAGCCCTAGTCCTGCCCGCGTCCGAGCCAGATGGCCAGGGGACCGGTGCCGATCGCCACGAGCATCATCGGCAAGACGATCCATCTGATGTTCACGTGCAGGACAATTTTGGCTGCGCGGACATAATCGTTCGTCAGCCCGTAGGAGCCGTGCGAAAAATACCAGGAGCGAATCGCGGGGACGAATGCAATGCCAAAGCACAGAAATGCATTACTGAAGACCAGATACCAGCCGACGCACGCGTAGAGCAATCGTTCGAGTTCGTTATCGGTGAACAACCCGGTGCGTGCCCTCCACAGAAAAATGCCGGCGACGAGCAATTCGCCGAGGTGTCCCGAGAGCAGATGGCCCATTTGCCGGAAGGTTGTGTTGAAAGCGAGGAACGGGTAGGCGATCATCAGCACGACCATCAGCGTCCTCAGACGTTTGTCCGGCGTGTTCCGAAAGACGTACCAGGCCAGCCAGCCCAGGGCGGCCCAGACCATGAAGCAGAATACGCGGCTCTGCGTGTAATGGATCGTCGCCGCACCGTGTCCCTGCAAGCTCAGCGCCGGGAGGGCCGGGCATCCTACGCTCCACGCAAACAGCGTGTGCCCCGCTTCGTGGACGACGGCCGAGAGCACCCAGCCGACGATCCGCAGATAGGGTGTCAGCGTGAAGACCGGCGAGAGCGCCAACCCGGCGAGCAGATAGAACACCCACTCCGGCATCCCGAGGATCCGCGGCTCGGCGTGCGCGGGCGACTCTTCCGGGACCATGATCGGGCGCACAGCTTCCGGCGCCGATCCCGGCTTTCCGGCCGCCAGCCGGTATTCGTCCTCGGGGGGTTGGTTTGGATTAGTCATGGGTCAGCGAACTTGTCGAAGGGTGCGAAGACGCTGACGGTCTTGGCAAGGGCATTCAATAGACACTCGGGATCGAATCGGTCCAACCTACGACCGGGACGTCCGGGGCCATGACGAAGATTTCCACCCGGCGGTTCTTCTGGCGGTCTTTGGAAGTGACATTGGGCGCAATCGGCTGGTGCGGGCCGAAACCGGCAACTCCCAACCGTTGTTGCTTCACACCCTGCCGGCGCATCAGATCGGCCACGGCATTTGCCCTGGCGGTGCTGAGATGGAAGTTATTGGCGTACTTTTCTTGCGCAGTTTTCTTGATGATCTTCTGATTGTCGGTATGCCCGACCACCAGGACCTTCAGGTCCCGTGCCCCGGTGCCGTTGAGTATTCGGGCCAACTCGCCGAGCACCTTTTCGGCCCCCGGCTTGAGTTTCGCGCTGCCGCTGTCGAAGAGGATATCCGTATCGAGCTTGCTTATTCCGGTGACGGGGTCGAAGTGCAGGCACGCATATTTCTCGGACAGGTCTGCGAGTTGACGGCCGATTTCATCAGGGAGTCCGGCGCAACCTGCCGTGATGCCGTGCATCTGCTCGTGCAACTGCTTTCGCTCGCGTCGGTAGTCTGCAAGCTGGTTGGAATCCAAGCCGATTTCCTCTTCGAGCACTGCCAGCTCTTCCTCGGCCCGGATCAGCTTGTCTTCGACGTTTCGGGTATGGATATTGAGATTTTCGAGCTGAGCCGCCAGTGCCCGGTTTTGCTCGCCAAGCGAGCGGCTTTGGGCTTCGGCGCTGTTGAGGCGGTTCTTGGGGACAAGCGAGCAACCGGACCCGGCGGCAAGGACTGCCAGGAGAGTGCAGGATACTCGGATCGCCTTCATGATTCGACTCCTTTCGAATCCGGGGCATGTGACAAGGCAGGTTGTTGATACGCGGTCGCGCGCGGCCGGGAGGCACGCTACTGTTCGCCCTCGAACCAACTGAGAACGTTATCCATCATCGAACTATTGACTTCGTAGGGGGCATCCCAGCTCCACATGTTCCGCAAGAGGTCGTACATGAACATTCCGCTCAGGGCGAGGAATATGACGCACAGCGCAAGGCTCAGGACGTTCCAGATCGAATAGGGCATTTCCGGCAGGACGGCCTCTGGCTGAGTCAGCGGGGCGCCTTCGACGAACCCGGCCGGCTGTTCGAGGCCGGCAATTCCCATACCCATCCCCGCCGGCTGGTCGCTGAGGTCCTCGTCCAGCATGGCGGCCACGCCGCCGGCCTCCTCATCCGCAATCATGGTTGCGCCTTCGTCCCCGTCGGTATCCAGCGCAATGACCTGCGATCCGCTCTCGGAATCTTCGTCGCCGGCGTCTTCAAGCGGTGTCAGGAGGAAGTCATCATCGGTTTTCAATTCGGTTGGCGCATCCTCGCCGGCGTCGCTGGTGCCCAACGAGATCATGTCGTCCTCACCCAACTCGAGCGATTCGAGGCTGTCGCCGCTGGTGCTGCTGAGGCTCAGCGGCTCCTCCAGCGACAATCCGCTGTCGATGGGGTCGACCAGCGAAATCCCGCTATCGCCTCCGATGGAGATGTCGCTCCCGCCGCCGCTGCTGCCGCCGAGCACGAGGTCATCGTCGTCGAGATCGCTGCCGCTGAGGTCGATGGTCGATTGTTCGTCGGTGACCCCGCCGGTGCTGTCTTCCAGCGTGAGATCTTCGTCCAACGTCAAGTCCAGTTCCTCGAACTGCGAAACGGCGGTATCCACCTTGTCTTTCTGAGGCCCGGCATCGGGACCCGTATCCGGCGCATCGGACTGGAGGGCACTTTCCCCCAATTGGACATAGCTATCGGCCAGCGGATCGTCTTCTTGCCCCCCGCCGCCGATGACGGCGCCCTCCTTGGTGTCGGGAGAGCCGGCTGCGTCGGGATCGACCATCAAGAGGTCTTCTCCATCCTCGCCGAGCAGGTTCAACCCGGAGCCGGCGAGTTTCTCGATGTCTTCCGACTTGAACTTCCAATCGGCCCCGTCGCGATAGCCGTGCAACTCGTTGCTCTCAAGCATCTGCTTGATGTCGCCCTCGGAGAGCCCGAGTATCTTGGCGGCTTCCGCGACGTTATAGTATTTCTGCGGCATGACATTTCACCTTTGTTCGAGCAGCGTCCGAATTTCCTGCGGCAAAGGACTCTCGTTGTTTAGATAGAGCATTTGCAGGTCCCAGCGAATGTTGCGAACGCTGCGAAGCGCGATCTTCCCGGTTTGCAGATCAATGGAATACACACACATTGCCTGCAACTTGGGATCGATTACGGTGAGGATTTGGCTCTTCTCACCCACCGGAGTGGAGACGACGATCAAATCGCCGCCCGTTCCGGTTTGGTGCGAAGGTTCCGACCGCTGAGCGAACAGTTCGCTACGATCACCCCACGTGCCGAACACCACGATCACTAGCCCTGCGGTTGCAAAGGCCCCCAACATGATAGCTTTCATAGCCGACTCTCAATCCATTAACAAGGGGAGTTGGGACCCTTATTCCATTCTAAAAGCCCCACGAATTATTGCAAGGAAAATGCCTTCTTTATTGCGGCGATGTTCCTAAGTTGTTGTTTAGCAGGAGGTTGTGTAATGACACCCCACACTGGGTGGGGGCGGCTTCGACCCGCGGAACGCGGTGCCGGAACCTGACAAGACGCGAGAAGAGTTACAGGGCCGGCGAGTTTACCCGTCCCTTCCCCTAGAGGCAAGATCATCTTTCGCCGGCCGGGTCGGCCACTATCACGAAGCAGGAGCTGGCGGAGGGGCCGTTGATCTTCCCCCCGGATGGGGATATGCTATTGCCAAGAGCACCTGTTTCCACTCGCCGACCTGCCATCCCATGAACCTTGCACTCTGGCGAAAAGCCGTCTCCGATGCCTGGCTCCAGTTGGCGCTTTCGTGCTTGCTGTTGGTGCTGTTCAGTTGGGTGTTTGTGTGGCTGATGAGTCTGTTTCCGCTCGGCGCCTGGGGCAAGCTTCTGAACCTGCTGCCGGGTTTTGTCGAGCCGTTGGTGGGAATTCCGCTGGCAAAACTGGCTTCCACGGCCGGAAAGCTCAGTGTCCTCTACGTCCACGTCGTCACTGTGCTCGTCTGCGTCGGGTGGGCGGTCGGCCGGGGTTCCAATCCGATCAGCGGCGAGATCGGACGCGGAACCATGGACCTCGTTGTCTCGCTGCCGGTGCGTCGGGCATCGATTCTCGTGCCTCCCGCCGTCGTCGCCACCCTGGGCGCCGTAGCCCTGGCTTTTTCGGTCTTGGGGGGAACCACAATCGGAACCATGACCGTAACTCTCGAAGGCAACGTCGCATTGCGCAGCTTCTTGCCGGGTGTGATTAACTTGATCTGTTTGACTTTTTTGCTGACCGGCATCACGATGTTCGTCTCATCGCTCACCCGCGACCGGTGGCGGGCCATCGCCGTCACGGTCGGTTTCTTCGTGATTTCCATCATTGTCAAGATGGTGGGGCGCCTGTGGCCGGAGGACCACTGGCTCGATAGTCGATGGTTCAAGTACTCCAGCATCCTGACCGCGTTCGAGCCGCAGCGGCTGATCCTGGTGCCGGACAAGAACCAGGCATTGTGGTATGACGCCACCCTGGTCGGGACCGGGCTGATTTGCTACCTTCTGGCTGCGGTAATTCTGACATATCGCGATATTCCTGCGGCACGGTAAACATTGGTTGCCTGTCGCACCCGTTGGTTGCAAATGCCGCTTTCGGGAGTCACAATAAAGTCACCATGGTGGAGTACCTCCCCCCGCCGAATCGCACGTAGCGATTTACCTGCCAATGCCTCCAACCGGAACCCGCCCGTGAGCCTGGACCAATCGAAACGCAAGAAGTGGCTGATCCGGGCGGTGAAACTCCTGATCGCGGCGGCCGTTATCTGGTGGGTCCACAGCTCGATCGTGGCCGCCTGGAACCAGTTGTGCGAACACGACCGGGGCCAGTGGCATTGGAAACCTGCCTGGCTGGCGGCAGCTTCGATAATCTATCTGCTGGGGCTGCTCCCGTTCGGCCTGTTCTGGCATCACGTCCTGCGGGTGCTGGGACAGGAGGCGAGGTTGGGAGAGACGTTGCGGGCGTACTATGTCGGGCACCTCGGAAAATACGTGCCCGGCAAGGCCATGGTCGTCGTCCTTAGGACGGGGTTGATCTACAGCCACCGCGTCAAGGCCTCGTTGGCGGCCGTGAGCGTCTTCTTGGAGACATTGACCATGATGGCCGTCGGGGCCTTTCTCGCGGCCGCCTACATGATGTTCTATTTTCGGGACGAGCCGTTGTGGTGTGTGGCGGCGGCTGGGCTGATGGTAACTGCCTTGCTCCCGACCATTCCCCCCGTTTTCAAACGCCTCGCCCGGCTGGCGGGTGTCGGCAAGAAGGATCCCGATACCGCCAAAGACTTGGAGAAGCTTCGCTACGGCACCCTTTTGGTGGGTTGGATCGCTAGTACAATCGGGTGGGTTGTCATGGGGATCAGTTATTGGGCAACCTTGCAAGCGATGGGCATCGAAGGCCTGGGGCTCCAGTCGTATCTGGCTTGTTGCACGGCCTGTGTTTCGTTGGCGGTGGTCGCGGGATTCCTGCTTCTGGTTCTTCCGGGGGGCATTGGTGTCCGCGAGGCGTTTCTCGTCGAGTTGATTCTGCCGCATTTGAAAGTCCTGGGCATCGCGCAGGCCGACGCCACCGCCTGGGCTTCCGCTTTTCTGTTGCGGCTTGTTTGGTTGGTGTCAGAGCTGTTGATTTCGGGTATCCTATATTGTTGGGGAGCAAAGCGCCCGGAAACCCCTTCCCCATAACCATCCATTAGCCCGCCCTCAGAGCCCGCCGATGCTCTCCATCGTCATTCCCGTCTACAACGAGGAAGAAAGCCTGGAATCCCTGCACAAGGAAATCAGCGAGGTTGCCGAGGCCGAAGGTTACCCACTGGACATCGTCTTCGTTGACGACGGTTCGACCGACGGTTCCTGGGCTTTGATCGAGCGGTTGGCCGCCGGGGACCCGCGGATCACCGGCATTCGTTTCCGGCGGAACTTCGGCAAGGCGGCCGCGCTGAACGCCGGCTTTGCCGAGGCCAGAGGCAATCTGGTCATCACCCTCGACGCCGATCTCCAGGACGACCCGCATGAAATCCCGAACTTCCTCGCCAAGATGGAAGAGGGCTACGACGTCGTGAGCGGCTGGAAGAAGGTCCGCCGCGACCCCTGGCACAAGGTAGGCCCGTCGCGCATCTTCAACTGGATGGTCAGCAGAGTCACCGGCGTGAAGTTGCACGATCATAACTGTGGGATGAAGTGCTACCGGCGCGAGATTTTCGACGAGGTGCGGCTCTACGGCGAGTTGCACCGGTTCGTGCCGGTGCTGGCGGCTGCGCGTGGGTATCGCGTCAGCGAAGTGGTCATTCAGCATCGCCCCAGGCAATTTGGCCGTTCGAAGTACGGTGCCGCGAGGTTCGTGAAGGGATTTCTCGATCTGATGACCGTGAAGTTTCTCACCGGCTTTGGCCAGCGGCCTCAACACGCCCTGGGTACCCTCGGCCTCACGTCGTTTTTCCTGGGCGTGTTCGGGCTGACGTTCATGGCGGCGTGGTGGGCGGTATCGCGGATCGACTGGTTCGGCCTGGAACCCGTTCACCTGCACCAACGGCCGGTGGTGCTCTACTGCGTTGCGTTGCTGCTGCTCGGCGGCCAGTTGATGTCGATCGGTTTTCTTGCCGAGCTGTTCGTTGCCTATCACGACCCCGATATCAAGTCATACTCGATTGCCGAGCGCACCGGGTCCGGTGCCAAGGTCGGTTACTCCGACGATTCAACCCCCGAAGACCAATGACCGAACTAACCGACGATTCCCAATCGCGATTTCGCCGAAGCGTTTATCTGCTGCTGATTTGCGTCGGCGCGGGTGCCGTGCTCGGGAGAATTGCGGCCGTCGATTCGGTCGACAAGATCTCGCTACAGGACTACCGCGAGAAGACCCTCCAGCGCGATTTCGACGCCCAAGAAGAGACGCTGGCCGAAAGATTCAGCGGCGAACAGCTTCAGCGGAAGCGGCGCGACGTCCGAGGAAAGCTTTGGCGGCAGAGCCAGCTCCGGCGGCCTTTTCTGAGCGCAAACGACCGGAGCCGCATGTGTACGTTGCGGGCGCTGGTCGAGGCGGATATGCGCGTTGACGGGGCCCCCTACTCCATCGACAAGGTCATCAACGAGCCGAAGTGGGATACGATCGACATGGTCAAGCACGACGGCCACCTCTATTCGAGCAAACCGCCGTTGTTGCCGACCTTGATGGCGGGCGAGTACTGGGTCATCTACAAAATCACCGGCATGACGTTGGGAACCCATCCCTACACGGTAGGGCGGATCATTCTCGTTACGTTCAACGTAATTCCGCTGGTGATCTATTTCGTGTTGCTTGCCCGGCTTATCGAACGGTTTGGCAACAGTGATTGGGGCCGGATGTTCGTGATGGCGGCGGCCGTCTTCGGGACGTTCCTGACGACGTTTGCGGTGGTGGTGAACAACCACCTGCCGGCAGCCGTCAGCGCGATGATCGCCATCTATGCCTCGGTGCGGATATGGTTCGACGGCGAGCGGCGGCTGCGCTACTTCGTCGTTGCGGGATTGTTCGCGGCGTTTACCGCGGCGAACGAGCTGCCGGCGGCGGCGCTGTTCGCGGCCCTCAGTGTGGCCTTGCTATTCAAAGCCCCGAAGCAAACGTTCCTGGCCTACGTTCCGGCGGCGATCGTCGTCGTTGCGGGGTTTTTCGGCACCAATTGGATCGCTCACCAATCCCTCAAACCCGCCTATATGCACCGCAGTAAAGACAATAAGGATGACAACTGGTACGACTATTCGTACACACGGAACGGAAAAGAGTACGAAAGCTATTGGAAGGATCCCGCCGGCATCGACAAGGGAGAAGAATCGCCGCTGGCGTATGCCGTACACGTGCTGATCGGCCACCACGGCATTTTCTCACTCACGCCCATCTGGCTGCTCAGTCTTGCGGGGGCTGCGCTCTGGCTGTGCAAGGGTGACCGGCCGTTGCGGGAATTGGCATTGTTGATCACGGTTGTTTCGCTGGTCTGCCTGGCGTTTTACCTTTCCCGGGGACCGTTCTTCCGCAACTACGGCGGTATGACCAGCGGGCTCCGCTGGATGTTCTGGTTCGCCCCGATGTGGCTGTTGTTGATGCTCCCGGCGGCCGACGCCATGGCCTCGCGCCGGTGGACCCGCGGAATTGCACTCGTAGCACTTATTGCCTCGGTGTTCTCGGCAGCGTATCCTATCTGGAACCCCTGGGTACATCCGTGGCTGATGAACTACATGCATTATCTTGGTTGGGTGTAGCCGCCGCGGCCGCGCCATCGCACAAAAGGAGAATTTGATGGACTATCGGAGGATCATTCCCTGTTTGGACGTGAAGGACGGCCGTCTGGTAAAGGGCGTCAACTTCGTGAACCTCAAGGACGTAGGCGACCCGGCCGAAAACGGTGCCGCATACAGCGACGCCGGGGCCGATGAACTCGTCTTCCTCGACATCACCGCCACGCTCGAAAAACGCCAAACGACCCTCGATGCCGTCAAGCGGACCGTCGATCGGATTTCGATCCCACTGACCGTCGGCGGCGGAATCGCCTCGATCGGCGACATCCGGGCGTTGCTGGATATCGGCGTCTCGAAGGTTTCGATCAACACGGCCGCCGTGAAAAATCCCGATTTTCTCCGGGAGGCTGCAGAAGAGTTCGGGTCCGAGAAGATCACGGTGGCCGTCGATACGCGGAAAAACGACGATATGCCCTCGGGGTTTGAAGTGACGGTCAAGGGCGGAACCGAAGGCGCCGGAATCGACGCCGTCGAGTGGGCCGCCAAGGCGGAATCGCTCGGGGCCGGCGCCATCTTGCCCACCAGCATGGACACCGACGGGATGCAGACCGGCTACGACATTCCGATGACTCGCGCGGTGGCCGACGCCGTAAGCGTGCCGGTCATTGCCTCGGGCGGGGCAGGGGCGCTGGAGCACCTGGTCGAGGCGATTACCGAGGCCCACGCCGACGCCGTGCTGGTCGCCTCGATTGCCCACTTCGGCACGTTCACCATCCGGCAAATGAAGGAGTACCTCGCCGAACACGGGATCCCCGTGAACCTGTAAGCCCCTCGAAAGAGTGGTTTCTGCCGATTTGTGCCTCGCCCCTTGACTGGCCTTTGCCGTTATGTATAATTAACATCGTTATACATAAGGAACGCAGCGATTGCTCCCCGCAGTTTCCTCCCACCCAAGCAATTTCCCCTCCCTGCCGGCTGAAATTCCTATGGCCAAGACATCGTATGACGTGCCTGCGGTTCGCAAAGCCTTGCGTTTGATCGAACTGCTGTGCGAGAGCGAGGAGCCGCTGGGCGTAAGCGACATCGGCCAGCGTTTGAAACTGAACAAGAACATGACGTTTCGGCTGCTGCGGACATTGCACGCGGAAGGCTGGATCGTCCAAGAAGACGGGCCGAAATACCGCATGAGCCTGCGGCCGTTTCACCACACGAGCAAGCCGGTGGCGCGGATGAACCTCCGCACCGCGGCCGAGGGGCCCCTGCACGAACTGTGGCGATCGGCCGGCGAAAGCACGTATTTGGTCGTGCTCGACGGCAATCGCATGTTGGTGCTCGACCATCTCGATTCGACCCGCGACGTGCGGATCGCGGCCAAGGTTGGAGCCCGGTACCGCTTGCACTGTGCGGCCCCGGGCAAAGTGCTGTTGGCCCACGCCGGCCGATCGCTGTTGGAGGAGTTGGCCAACGAAGGGTTTCACCGCTTTACCGTCCATACGATGACGACCATCGACGAGTTGCGCGAGGATCTCGCCAAGATTATCGAGCGGGGGTACGCACTGGATCTCGAGGAATACGCCGACGGGCTGTTGTGTTTCGCCGTGCCGATTTTCGACTACCGGGGGCAGGTCGTCGGTGCGGTCGGCATTTCCGTTTTGACTTTGTACTACACATCGGAAAGAATGATAGAGGTGCTTGGTTCGAAGGTAATTGCCACGGGGAAGCGTATCTCCGCAGCATTGGGGCACGCTGAGAAAACCGAGGTCCTGGCTTGCCGGGGCTGAGGAAACTAGCTTGGGGTGCCATGTCCACGCCTGCGTGGACATGCTTTCCAGGTTGATCCAACATGCCCACGGCAAGCGTGGGCATGGCACCCGGTTGATCCAACATGCCCACGGCAAGCGTGGGCATGGCACCCGGCGCGACCACCGGTCGCGGCTTTATGACCTCGAATTAGAGACTCCGAAACGTGGAGACTGATGATGAAGATAACCGGATTGGCGTTGGCGGCGATCGGGCTGGTGACGTTTTGCGCGGCGGCCTGGGCCGACGCGCCGCCGATCGGATTCGACGGTGCGAAGTGGATCTGGTCGTACGGCGGGAACCTGAACTCGATGTCGGCGGGCTCCGCCTACTTTCGCGGCGAGGTGTCGGTTCCCGAGGCGCCGGCCCTGAAATCGGCCGAGGTGATCGTCACCTGCGACAACCTGTTCGTGTTGTACATCAACGGCAAGGCCGTCGGCGAGAGCAATACGGACAACTCGGCCTGGAACAGCCCGAAACGGTTCGACGTGACGAAGCTGATCGTCCCCGGCCGGATTGTCGTTGCGGTCGAGGGGATCAACACGCTTCCCGGCCCGGCGGCGCTTTTGGTGAAATTCGTCGCCGAGCTGGCCGACGGGCAGAAGATCGTGCTTGCCAGCGACGAGAACTGGAAATGCAATAAGAAGGAGGTGCCCAACTGGCAGCAGCCGGAGACCGACGACCAGAAGTGGCCGGCGGCGCACGTCGTCGGCCAGTTCGGCGCGGCGCCGTGGGGCAAAGTCTCGGTCGGCAACACCCGCGTACCCGGCGGCCAACCCATCGGCAAGGTCCGCAAAGTCCGGCTCGGCGGCGGGGGTGGCGGACGCCCGGCCAGCCGCGGACGCAGGTCGAATCTGGTCCAGCAGGAGCCGGGCGAGGGGTTCGCCTGGCCGGAGGGCATCGTGTTCGTCGGCGACGATTGCAGCCTTTACCGCGACCACGGACAGAAACACGGATCGTACCACAGCCTCAGCGTGACGATTTTCAACCCGCGCCGGGCACGCACCTTTCCCGAGCACGATCTGCCGGCCCCGATGAAGGTCGGCCACAAGTTGTTCCTGCTCAAGCCGGTCCGGCCGGGCGCCGAGCCGCGGTTGTTGGTCGACGCCGGCCGCGGCGCGATCGGCTCGCCGAGCGTTTCGTTCGACGGGAAGTCGATCTACGTCTCGATGGCCTACGACGGGGAACCGTTTTATCACATCTATCGCATCCCGGCCGCCGGCGGCAAACCGGTGCGCCTGACCGACGGGCCGTTTCACGACATCGACCCGGCCGAGTTGCCCGACGGGCGGATCGTCTTTACCTCGACGCGGATCGGGCGTTTCGAGGAATACCACAACCCGCCCGCCCGCGCGCTGTTTGTCATGCAACCCGACGGCAGCGACATCCGCCCGATCACCAGCACGATTATCTTCGACAACGAGCCCGAGGTCCTGGCCGACGGGCGGATCGTCTTCATCCGCTCCGACAACTTCTTCGACCGCGGCAAGGTCGAGACGCTGTTGCACGCGGTCCACCCCGACGGCTCGGAGGGTTACACCGAGTTCGGGCTGGACCTGGGTCCCGAGTACGGCGGGCGGCTTCGGGCGTATTTGTGCGGAAGCCCCGCGCCGATGCCCGACGGCCGGTTGGCGTTCCTTTCGGGGCCGGGTATCACGATCGGCCAGCTGGGCTTCCCGCAGCGAAATCTTCGGCACTTCGGCCTGGGGGCGGGCGACGTGGCCGCCCTGCCCGACGGGCGGTTGCTCTGCACGACGGCCTCCAAGGGTTCGCTCTACGACCAGATCCGGGTCCTCGATCCCGAGCAGGATCCGCCGACGCTGACCACGGTGTACCAGACGCCGGCCGGGCAGCTCCACTCGCCGGTCTTCCTCGGCCCACGTCATCGGCCGCCCCGGCTGGCCGAGCGGGTCCGGCGCGAGAAGGCCGTCGATGTGAAGGCGACCGGGTTGCTGTACTGTTCGAACGCCCGATTCACGAAGCAGACGACGGCCGGATGGCAGCACGTCCGGGCGATCCGCGTGATCGGCGCAAAAGGGCTCACCACCCGCTCGTCCCATTCCTATATCGTCCACGCCGGCAGCGAAACGGTCGAGTTGGGCACGGTGCCGCTGGCGCCCGACGGGTCCTTTTCGGTCGAAGTGCCGGCCGACATGCCGATCGCGTTTCAGGCGGTCGACGCCGAGGGACGCAGCGAATTGAACGAGATGTCGTGGATTTACGTGCGGCCGGGCGAGGCGCGGGGATGTGTCGGCTGCCACCACACGCGGCAAGCGACGCCCCTGTACCAAGGCCCGCTGCCGCTGGCCGCCGCCGTTCGCCCGCTACGAGCGATCGGCCAGGGCGACCCGCACCGCTCCCGCGGCAACAACGCGGCCGTGACCGGCATGATGGAGTTGCAGTTCGACCGTTACCGCGAGGTCGCCGGAATCAACCGCCACAGCGACGCGGCCGATCCGGTGGCCACTGGGTTGAAAGAGGTGGAGACGCTCGTCGCCCAGTTGCGAGGCAGAGATACGGGCCGAAAGATTTCGGCGGCGCAACGGTTGTCGGTCTTCCGCGAACCGGCGGCAGCGCCCGCGTTGGCCGGATGCTTGCGCGATCCGTCGCGGGAAGTCCGCGTGGCGGCGGCGTTTGCACTGGCCACTTGCGGCGCCCGCGGGTCGGTCCCCCCGCTTCTGGACGCGCTGAGCGATCCGGATGCCTTGGTGTCCCAAGCAGCCGCCGTTGCACTAGAAAACATCAGCGGCCACGATCCGCACTTCAATGGTTTCCTTCCGCCGAAGCAGCGCAACGAGCAGGTGGAAGCATGGCACCGGTGGTTCGCCGCCAACCCGTGGGACAAGATCGAGCAGGACCTTCTGCGGCGGGTGCAAAGCGACGACCGCGACGTCGTCCGGCGCGCGGCCGTGGCGTTGGGACACACGGGTGGCGAAGCGGCCCGGGCCCCGTTGCGTGACTACGTCGCCCGACAGCGGCAGATAAACCCGTTCCCCGAATGGCGCAGACGGCACCGCGGCGACGGCGCAAGGTTCAATTCCCTCTCGGAAGCCAACCAGCGAACGCTTCAAGCCGCCACCCGGTCGCTCGGATATCTGGGCGACGCTGAGTCCGTCGGATTGCTGGCCGAAACGATTCGGCAGAACAACGATCCCAACGGCGGCAATCTCTTCCTGGCCGAGGCGGCCGTCGAGGCGCTCGGGCGCATCGGCACCCCCGAGGCCGAAGAGGCGCTCGTGGCGTGCTTCGCCGAGTTGGGCGATTACCACAGGTACACGCTCTGGTACGGCGACCACTCCGCGCTGATGTCGTGCCATGCGTCGCCGGTACACTACTTCATCATCGAGGCCCTCGACCGGCTAGGGTCCACGCGGGCACGGAAAATCTTGCCGCACATCATCCGCTCGGTGCCGATCGATCCCGATCGGGCGTTGTTGCTTTGTACGGACGACTACGAGGCGCTGGTCGGGCGGGTCATCCGCCGGCACGGGGCCGAGCCGGAGGTCGTCGAGACGTGCCTTGCAATTCTGGGCGACACCCAGGCGATGCGGAGCAAGGAGATCGAGGCGGCCATCGGGAAGGTAACGCGCTGCTGGGGCGGGCATCCCAAGTCGGAAAACCGGGCCGCGCAAATCCTGTCGATGGTCTGCCGCGACCGCGAGTTCGAGCCGAGGGTCCGCGCGGCCTTCGAACGATACATGGCCAAGCCGATGGACATTCCACGGGTGTTCGACCGGGGCATCCCGCAGGTTCAGAAGCTGCCGCTAAAGCATTGGGTCTGTTTCTATCTGGCACGGACGCTGGGCAACATGGCCGATCCGCAGTCGGCCGATATGCTGATCGCGGCCTTGAAGGATTCGCCACCCGAAGCCGCCTCGGGCCATCCCGATCCGCTGGGGCCGGGCGTGTTGTTCCTGCACAACGACCTGACGCCGTGCTGGCGGGCAGCGGTGGCATGGGCGCTGGGTCACATCGGCGACCAACGGGCGGTGCCGATCCTGCTGGCCGTGGTCGGCGACATGGACAACGCGACCGACACGCGACACGCGGCGGCCAAAGCCCTCGGCCGCATTGCCGATCCCGCCGGTCTCGCCGCCATCCGAAGTCTCGCCGACGGCTACCCGGAAGTTTCCACGCGCCGTGCGCTTCTGGAGGCAAGTGCCGGGCCGTCGAACCGCCGCCAGGTTCGCACGACGGCCCCAAAGGGGCAATAGTCGCCTGGAAACTCGACACCTCGATTCGACCGAAAGAGACCGGTGTTACTTCTTCTTTCGTTCTGCTACACTCAGGCGCCTCCTGCTTTGTTATTGTCTTGGGAGCCGAGGACGAAATGAAACCTGCGGAGCGATTACAGGTCGTCTTCGAAGGCGGCACGCCCGACCGCGTGCCGGTGATGCCCAAGATCTGGGTCGACCTGGGCGCCGATCTGACCGGCACCGACGTGCGCCGGGTGATCGAGGACCCCGCCGTCGCGCTGCGCGTGCTGGTCGATGCGGCCATCGCCACCGGTTGCGACGGCGCAAGGCAGCTTCTCTTTCCCGCACGAAAGACGGTCGAGGAAAACGGCCGCCTGTACGAAGTCGATGCCGATGGTCGACGACTTGGGGAAATCGATCTGGCGGGCGGCTTTGCGACCCGCCTGGAGCGTGCCGGCGATTTTCGCCTGGAAGAACCGTACCACATCGCGTTTCACACGAGTTGGCTCTCCTCGGAACCGCTTGTGAAGGACATGGCCGACGCCCGGCGGATGGCCGTGCCCGACAAGCCGTTCTACGGATCGGCCGGCTACGGCGACCTGCTCCGCGAAAGCCTCCGGTACGCCGGCGACCGCGTCGGGCTCTGCGGCGATTGCGATTCGGCCACCTTGGCGTTTATGGTCTGCTTCCGCGGGATGCAGCAGGCACTGATGGACCTGATCGACGACCCGCCGCTTGCCCACGCGATTATGGAGAAGGGAACGGCGTTTGCCGTCGAGCGCGGCAAGCTCAACATCGATCTCGGATTTCGCATCCTGCGGCTGAACGATTCGGTCGCCAACATGTCGGTTATCTCGCCGGGACAGTGGCGGGAGTTCATCTTCCCGCACATGAAGGCGGTCTGCGACGAGTTGCACGCCTATTGCCCCGGCGTGAGAATCTACTGCCACATCTGCGGGAACATGCTGCCGATCGCGGCGGACTTGATCGAGGCCGGCCTCGATTGCCTGGCCCCGCTCGATCCGCTCGGCGGTTTCACGGTTGCCGACGTGCGCCGGGCGGTCGGCGACGAGGTGGTCTTGATGGGCGGCGTGAACACGCTGTCCTTTGCACAGTCCACGCCGGACGAAATCCGCCGCGAGGCCTTGCGGTGCATCGAACAGGGCGACCGCAACGGCCGGTACATTCTTGGTTCCGGTTGTGCTCTGCCCCGTGCGAGCAAGGCCGAAAACATCAAGGCCCTCGTCGAAGCGTCTCGCGAATGGGTGGTGGGTGGTGGGTAAACATCGGCCTTCCGTCATCGGCACGGATTTGACGGCCTTGGAGGGCCGTCGTACAATGGCTACCCGGCGGTGATTACCAAAGGTCGACGACATGAAAAATCCGGTTTTTGCTCTTTTGGCCGTTGCCTTCACCTTCACGTGTGCCGAGGCCAAGCCGCCTTTTGGCGGCACAATATTCATCGACCGGGACATCATTACCCCTGAAGACCCTACGGCCTTCGAAAGCCTGACCGAAGCTGGAAGGGGAGAACGAAGGATGTATGACCGGCGGGTGCGGAAATGGATTACTGTTGACGCCCACCTGTTTATCGCGCGATTCGACGACGGACAGAAAATGGAAGTCCAGGTGAATCCCGAATTCGATTCAAAAGAGGCGTTGGAACAAGCGAAAAAGTATTTGCCCGTCATTGGGCAGTTGCCGTTTACCTTGAGGAAAGATGCCAAAACCGTGTGGATCCACAAAGGAAAACCGGGCTTCGGCGGCGGGAACAGAAATTTCCTGATCCACACGGGCCTGGGCGAAGCGTACATGTCTCAAGGAATATTGGGCGAAGCCTTTATGCACGAAGCGGCACATACGTCATTAGATCCCTATCACGCCGGGAACAAGGATTGGATTGCCGCTCAAAAAAAAGACCCCGAGTTTATTTCGGGATATGCAAAAGGCAATCCCAAACGCGAAGATATAGCGGAGAGCTTCCTGCCGTATTTCGCACTACGCTATAAACCGGATAGAATTGATGATAAGCTCAAAGACATCATACGAGAAACCATTCCCAATCGTATTGCTTATTTTGACAGCATCGATTTCAATATGCACCCCGTAAAGATCGAAAAGGCCGACAAGGACAACTCGGAGAAATAGACCGCCGGCCACCCAACACGGGCTGGCAAGCAGCCCGTGCCACCCGGCAAGCAGCCCGTGGCACCCGGCGCATAAAACCGGGTGCCCAAAATGCCCATTTTTCCAAACGCTTGACATAAAGGGAGTTAATGAGACAAAATCAAGAAACTGAACGAGTGTTAGCCGGACAGGTTGGTCGGTTTCGGCTCAACCACAAGGAAAACCGGCTAAACAGAGGTTCGGCGAACAGAAACACTGCTGCTGGGAACCTCTTGATTGGTATTAGGTTTGAGGGGGAGGGCCATGCGTAGACTCATGCTTTTCATATCTTTCGCGATCTTTCTTGCGAGGGGTGTTTCCGACTGCGTGTCGGCGGAACAGGCGTCGAAACGGACGGTTCCAGCGGGAAGCAAGCTGCAAGAGGCTTTACAGGCAGTCCGCGAGGAGTTTCAGGAGGACTACGCGAAGGCGAAAAGACCGGAGCAGAAAGAGCAACTGGCAAAACGACTTCTCCTCTATGCCCGTGTCGCGGCTACCCCAACTGAAGCGTATGCCCTGTTGCGCGTTGTTCGGGACATGTCGATTCAGGCAAAGGGAGAATCGGCGTTCACGGCGATCGACGAAATAGCAAAGCGGTTTGATGTCGATCGCATCAATATGACCGTCAAGGTGCTGGCGGTGTATGGCGATAAGGCGGCGACGCCAAAGCAGCATGCATTTGTGGCCAAGAAGGCAATCGCGTTGGCGCGGGATCCCGCCATTGTGCAGCGGAAAGAAGCGGCCAAGCTGCTGCAACGGTTGGCCGGGAATGCCGCGAAAGGGGCCGGCGACAAAAAGCTGTCCGCCCAAGCGGCTGCGCTCGCTCAAGACGCGGAGGCGATGGCCGCCGAGATGGCCGAGCTTGAGGCAGCGCTTATCACGCTCGAGAAGAACCCGGCCGACCGTGAGGCGAATCTGGTCGTCGGCAAGTTCTTATGCTTTCGCAAAGGCGATTGGGCCAAGGGCTTGATGCTGCTCGTGCAGGGCAACGATACGGTGCTGAAGGAACTCGCGGAGAAGGATCTGAGCCAGTCGAGCACCGACGATATGCTCGCATTGGCCGACGCGTGGTGGCTGGCGGCAAAAGGGAAATCGGGCGACGCCCAGCGACCGTATACCGCGCGTGCTCTCCATTGGTACGAACGCGTTGCGCCGGCATTGACCGGGGACTCGCGGGCCAAGGTCGAAAGCCGTTTGCGGAAGCACGGGATCACTCCGCCCGGGGGGACCATCACTGCGAAGACCGAAACGGTCAAGGAGCTGTGGCCGGATTTCGAAGCGCGGATGGCAGCCGACAAACGCCGTCGTCCGCCGGGCGGAGTCGTGTTTGGTCGCCTCGCCCTGCAACTCTCTGGAAACCTTCATCTCCACAGCAGGGAAAACATCGACGAGGCAACAGGCACTTGGCGGCGAATTGCGGACACCACGAATGACCCGGACTTGCGCTACACGGCGCTCTACTTGACTGCGCTTAAGGGCAGCCAGTTCGGCAAAGTCTTGCTGGCCAAGGAAGTGTTGTCGGTGATGGCTCGGGAATTCCAGGTGGAACCGCTCGCGATGCGTGCGCGGATCTACGCCCAGTTCTTTCGTGGGCTCGAATTCAGTCCTACCTTGGAGGAGCGCAAAACACTCTTGAAAGAAGTCGAGGTACTTCTGGATGAGAATATCGCCGCGTCGAAGAGAGTGGGCTCCGAGGAACCGCAGGACGCAAGCCGCCGACTGTCGTCTGCCCTTTTCACCGCCGGAAGGGCTGGGTTTAGTGCCAAGAATGAGTCCGTACGCAAGAAGATTAAAGAGATCGAGGAGCTTCGTGACAGAGCGCACGAGAAGATGTCGCTGGACACTCCGCCACCGTTCACCGCCCCGTGGCGCGACCATGACCGGCCAGAAGAGGCGTATCGAAGAAGGCAGACCAAAGACACCGGCAGGACGGGCAAGAAGGGTGCGGACCGATGATTCGGAGTACCAGCCTACATTGCACGAACGGATCCAACCATCATACAATGGAAGAAAACCGAACCAGCGAATGCACGCAGACGCCTTCGGCGCTGGTGATTCGGGACGTTCAGCATAATCGTATGAAAAATCGCCGAAAGAAAGAATGGTTTGACAACGACTCGTTCTGGCGGGATTTGTATCCATTTATGTTCCCGGAGAAACGGTTCGAGGACGCGGTCGACCAGGTTAAAAAGGGGCTCAAGCTCACGAAACCGAAAGGGCGTGACGTTCTCGACCTCTGTTGTGGCCCCGGCAGGTGCTCTATTGCGCTTGCCCGACAGGGATTCAACGTCACCGGCGTGGACGGTACCAAGTATCTTCTGGACAAGGCCAGAGCCAAAGCCAGGGCCGCCGGGGTGAAGATCGAGTGGATTCATCAGGACATGCGCGACTTTGTCCGCCCCGGCGCCTTTGATCTCGCAATCAGCATGTTCACCTCATTCGGTTATTTCGATGACAAGAAGCAGGATGTCGAAGTGTTGAGTAACATATACGACAGTCTTCGGCCTGGTGGAACCTGCCTGATTGATGTCATGGGGAAGGAACGCCTTGCGAAAAACTTTCAAGGCACTGCGTCTGAGGTGTTGCCTGACGGCAGCAAATTAGTGCAACGTCACGAGGTTTTCGATGACTGGACTCGCCTTCGGAATGAGTGGATACTCATTCGCAAGGGAAAGGCCAAGAGCTTCGAGTTTCATATTTCGATCTACTCGGGACAGGAATTGAGGGACCGTCTCGAAGGGGTCGGGTTTCAAAGAGTGAAGCTCTACGGCAACTTGGATGGAGCGGACTACGGCCTCGATGCCGAACGGCTCATTGCAGTAGGCCACAAGTCCGGCGTTTCGGGAACCAGAAGGAAACGCTGAACCAGGCTTTCCGGCCACCCAACACGGGCTGGCAAGCAGCCCGTGCCACCCGGCCACCGTTGCTACGGAGCCGCCTCGTCGCCTAAAACGGCTTGCAGCTTCTTGATCGCCCGTATCCAAAGCATCTGCACCGCGGGTCGGGACCGGCCCATCCGCTCGGCGACCTCGTTGAACGACAGCCGCTGGAGGTTCCGCAGCATGATGACCTCTTGATAGTCGGGCGGCAGCTCGGCCACCGCGACGGTCACCCGCAACTCGTTGTCGATCCGGAGCAACTCCTGGCTGGGCGTGTGATCGGGGGCCGCCGGCTCGGGGACGCCGGGCGAAAGACTGTCGCCCGGGTCGCGGAAGCGGACCTCGCGCCGGGCCTGGCGCTTGGCCGTGCCGTGATACTGCCGGACGAAATCGGCCGCGTTGTGCGCAAGGATCTGCTTCAGCCAGCCGAGCCATTCCTTTTCGGAACTGCCGGCGAACCGGTCGAAATCGCGGTGGGCCTCGAGCAGCGTCTGTTGGACCACGTCCGAGGCGTCGACCTTCACGCGGAGCCACGTTTCGACCTGCGACCGGGCGACCACGCCGAGATAGCTTCGGCAGACGGCGAAGAGCCGGTCGCGGCTGGCGGCGTCGCCGGCGCGGGCCTTCTCGATCAACTCAGTGACGCTCGATTTCCGTTCTTCGTTCATGAGGTCACTACTTTTTTGGAAGGACCTCCAGGACGTTTCCGTTGAGGCGGAAGGTCAGCGGGGTGTCTTTCAGCACTGCCTGAAACACCTCCTCGGCGGTTGCCTGATTCACATCGAACGAGACGAGTTCGGACAGATCGATTTTTGCCTGCCGGATTGCCTCTTGGTCCATGCTCAGTTGCAGTTGCATCCGCTGCGCCAGCCCGTGGATGAGATCGCCGACCGGGGTGTCTTCCACCTTGACGGTGAACCGCTTGTTTGCGAGGTTGAAGTCGGGCGCGGGCATGACGGGCCCGACCGGCGCTACCGGCCCTACCGGGTCTACCGGTGCGGGCGGTGCGGGCGGCTTGCCCAGGGCGATTTGCTCGTGGTCCTCCAAAAAGCCCTTCACCCAGATCGTGCCGTCGACCGGCTTGATTGCGGCGTCCGGCGCGATCGTCGCGTACCGCTGCGCGGTGGCCGCAGGGTCCGGCCCTCCCGGATATGCCCGGACGATCGCGACTTCCTTGGGGATCGGAATCAGCGTCATCTGCCGGCCGTCGGTAGAGACCTGGAAGGCGAGGTCGAACTGGTTGAGGATCACCATGAACCGGTCGATCAGCGACAGCGGCGGCAGGTCGGCACCCGCCCAAAGGTCGTGCGGCACCTGCTCCAGCGCAACGATCCGTAATTGGTTTTCGGCGGCCAGCTCTTTCAGCAATTCCCGCGGCGTGGCGAAGTCGTCCCACTTGATGCTCTTGGATTTGAAGAACTTCTGGTGGATTTCGGGCGGAAGCGTCTTCAGGGCGTCCGCCTGGAGTGCCGCGACCGTCCTCAGCCGGGCAGTTGCCTCGGGCGGGCCGAAGCAGGCCACCGGACCGAACATGGTGAATCCCAGATCCGGGTCGCCGGCAATCCGCTTCAGGACATTCTGCAAGGGCATGTTGCGGACCGAGAGGTCGACTTTCCGGCCCGGGTCGATCCGGCGGTCGATCAGGAAAGCCACCTTCTTGGCCTCGGCCAGTCGTCCGAGTGCCGCTCGCAGGGGGTTACCCGACCACGCAAGGTCGGTCGGTTGTCGGAGTTCTTTGCGCAAACCGGCACCGGTAGCCCAGGGTGCGGCAGCCAAAGTCTGCGCAACGAGAAACGCAGCCGGAACAGCTACCATCCACCCCACTCGGGCAAGGCCGAAAACCGGCCGTGCGACGGTACGATTACTCCTCACTTCTTCCCTCCAGATTCGATGACGGGAAGTTCTTGCCCATCCCCATTTTGCGTCATTTCGACCGGTTGGAAAAGGGCAAAAAACCAAAACGGGGCCGTTTTCTTGTGGTTCCGCAACCCCGTGCCAACTACAATCGAAGATATGGGGCAGAGCGTCCTCTTTTCCCGCTTTCGAAGCGGGCGGACACCGTCTTTGAAGTTGTGGGGACCCGTGCTGTGAGCGACAAGACGCTGCGAACTCCGTTCCTCTCGATACTCTACGAGCAGTATCTCGAGAACCAGGATTGCGCGGTTTTCAAGAACAAGGTCTCGCGGTGCTACACCCCCGGCTCCCTGGAGCGCCTGACAAGACACCACGTCCGCGAGGTCCGGCGGGCAGCCGTCCTGGCCCTGGGATTCCTCGGCGATTACGGCTCCAACCAGGTGGTCGGCGCCGCCCTGCTCGACGACGACCGCACCGTCCGGCTGATTGCCGGAAACGGCATCCGCTCGATTTGGGCCCGGGCGGGCGACGAGGCGGACCGCAGGCAGTTGAACGCCGTTGTGCGGCTGAACGCCGCCCGGCAATACGAGGCGGCGATCCGCCTGGCGACCGAGTTGATCGAGAAGTCGCCCTGGTTCGCCGAGGCCTGGCACCAGCGTGCCGCCGCCCACTTCAGTCTGAACCAGTTCGCCGAGTCGGTCCGCGACTGCCATGAGGCGCTGGAGATCAACCCGTACCACTTCGTTGCCGCCACGAGCATGGGCCAGGCGTATCTCGAACTCGAGAACTACGTCTCTGCTCTGGAGAGTTTCCGCCGGGCCTTGCGGCTGAACCCCGATCTCGAAGGCGTCCGGGCCCACGTGATCCGTCTCGCCCGGATGGTCGAAGACCGATAGGTCCGCGTTGATCCACCGTAGCTGCGTTCGCCAGAACGCGGGGGTTTCCGCACTCTGGCGAGGTTGTGATTTTTTGTAGGGTGGGACAAGAAGCGAAGCGACGCCGGCCCACCAACGCGAGCAAAACGGTGCAAAACTGGTGGGCCGGCGCGGCCTAACGGCCGCTGGTCCCACCCTACAACCTCCAAAGTTAATCCTTAACCACGCTCGCGCCGAAGCAAATGACGTGCCCATCCGTTGTACACAGGAACAGGCGTCCTGCGGCGGCAATCAGCCCGTCGAAGACGGGTGGCGCGTCCAGCTTGTGCTCGGCCAGCTTCTTCCCGTCCGTGGCCGAATACGTCTGCAATACCGCACCCTTGCGGCCTTCGAACGCGGCCATCGGATCGTCGGGGGCGACGACGTCCGGCGGACCGGCGACGAACAATCGGTCGGTGGCCAAGACCATGCCGCGGATGCGGACGGGAACCCAATGGAACCACACGGGCGGCTCCTGCCTCGTAAACCCGATCCCCTTGGGGACGCCGCGGGTGTAGTCGGGTATGACCGGCTCGTTCTCGTTGTCGTCGGCAAAGAGGAGGTAGCCATCCTTGCCCGGCGTGAACAAGGGGCTCTGCAGGTTCCGCGACGGATAGGACTGTACGGCGTACGTCTTTTCCTCGCCGACCGAGAGCAGTTGCCCGGTCTTTGCCCCCAGGTGGGCAATATGGTAGCCGGGCCACGTCTCGCTGTACATCCAGAACGTGCGGTTGTACCAGGCATCGTCCAGAAACCCGCTCATGGTGAACACGTGGCGGCCCATCTTCCTGTCGCCCATGCTGGCGCCGCCGTACTTCTTGGTGTACTCCTCCATCAGCCCTTTCTGGACCCGCCACTGCCAGTCGTGCTGGACCCTCTCGTCGTTCTTTTGAGACTGAATGCCGCGCACGTAGGGCTCGTTGATCAGTTCGGTCAGTCCCATCGCTTTGGATTTTTCGTCAGGGCCGGGCATGATGTACGGGACTTCCTGTTGGGCGAGTTTCCGGTCGAATTTGTATTGCCCCAAGTAGATGTAGTCACCCTCGCTGACCAGGATGTCCGACAGCGCGCCCTCGATGTGGTAAGCCGGGATGAACGGCTTGCCCACAGCGTCCTTTCGGGTTCGCGCCCAGGTATCCAGGCAGGTTTCGTGCAGGACCTTGCCGGTCTTGGGATCGAGCGCGAAGACGCGGATGCCGCCGTCGAGATAGGTCGAACGCCCGGCGGTGCCGTAGGCGACGCCGTCTTTGATGAGAATGCTGCCGTGGACGCGCCACGGGGATTCCAACTGGCTGAACGCGACGATCCGGCGGTCGGACGGGGCCGCTGTAAACCGCCAGACCAGTTCGCCGTCGGCCGCCCGCAGACAATAAACCCACCCGTCGGCACAGCCAAACAGCACCAGGCGGCCGTAGACGGTCGGTGGCGAATCGATCCGGCCGCCGGCCGTGAATTGCCAGAGCTTACTGCCGTCATTGATACCCAGCGCGTGGAGCGTGTGGGCGTCTTTCGAAGCCACGTACACCCGATCCCCGGCAACGACCGGCGGCGTCAACCGTCCCTTCAGGTCGACTTTCCACCGGATGGCAACCTCCGGCGGGACCTTGCCGGAGGTCGCACCCGTGCGCCGCGGATCATGGCGATACGTCGGCCAATCTTCGGGGCCGGGGGTTGGGGATTTGGGACTGGGGACCTTGCCGAAAGCGGGACCGCGTTCGAGACGCTGCTTCGCCGTAAGCTTCGGCGCCCCGGTCGACTTATCGGCCGCGGGCGCCAACGCGTTGAACCCGGTCAGCTTTACGCCCGGAAAGCAGAAACACGGATTCGGCGGGACATAGAGCAGGCCGTTGCACGGCATGATTCCGTATCGGCAAGGCCCGCGGGTCCAGTCGTGCTGGCTGTTCTTGTCGCCGGTGATGCTGACGAACTCGATGCCCCGGTTGGGCGTAATGAGATACTTTTCGGTTGCCTTGCTCTGGTAGCAGCGGAGGTGATGCCCCCGGGTGAAGACGTCGTCGGTGTCGAGCCTTGCCGCCACCTTTCCCGTTTTCAGATCCCGGCCGACGATGTGTGCGCCCTCCCAGCACCAAACGCGGCCGGCGGCGGCGAACAGTTCCCTGCGGCCCGCACGGGCATTGACGTTCCATAGCTTCTTGCCGGTGTCGGCGGAGATCGCTTGGAGCCCGTTGCCGGCCAGCACGACGCAACCGTCGTGAACCAGCATCAGCCAGACGGCTTTGCACGGCGTCTGCCAAAGTTGTTTGCCGTCGTTGGCGCCCGCGCACACCAGGTTGTTTCCCTCCTGGAAGAAGACCTTGCCGCCGGCCGCGGCGAGTGTGATCTGCCGGATCTTCCCGGTCTTCTGCCACAGCCGCTTGCCGGTCTTGGTGTCGATGGCCGTGAGCCCTTTGCCGCTGCGGAGGATGAGAATCCCGTCGAGGCAGCGGATTTCCTCCGTCCCTTCCGTCCCTTCGTACGTTGTCAAGACGTCGCCGGTCGCCGCGTCGAGAACCGACACCGCAGCATCCTGTTCGAGCGTCAGGAAGACCCGGTCTCCTTCGGCGACAATACGCCGGGGAACCGTCGGCGGAGTGCTCCGCAGCGCTTTGCTCTTCCATAGGGCCCCTAAGTTCTCCACCGGCCGTTCCCACAGCAACACCCCGTTGAAGGCGTCTCTTGCGATCAACGTCCACCGTTCGGGTAATGTCGGCGGCGTGACTCCGGTCAGCCCCTCGTCGAAGAGGTAGAAGACGCGTCCGCCGGCCGACACCATCGCGCTGACGCTCGATCGGAACTCGTGGCTCCGCGACCACAACGGGCCGCAAACCCACCTCATCCGCTTGGGCGGGCCCGCTTCCGTATCTCTGGCCACCGCGTTGTTCGATGCGTCGTGTAGAAAATGCGTCCACTGGTCGATCGTCTCCGGCCAGGGCTTGATGGTCTTGGTCCACTTGCCGTCTTTCTTGACATAAGCCACGCCGCCGGGACACAGCACGCGCATCCGCTCTTTTTCCGAGGCGTTGCCGGGGTCCTCGACAACAAGGAGGTTGACCAGGTTGTCGGCGTAGGGCAAACGGTCGCCCGTCCACTGCTCGACGGACACGTTCCCGTACAGGCCGAGCGACCGGATGTGCCCGCGGGCCTTCTCGACGTTCCCGGCATCGGTGTCCAGACCGTGTACCAGAAAGCGGTCATTTCCCCGCAGTGCGGCCGTCAGCTCGCCGCGTCCGCAGCCGAGATGAACGACGAGTCCGCCGCGGACGCCGGTCGCCTCGAGGATTTCGGCAGCCCGGTCGTTGCCCCGGGCGAGGCCCGTTCCGGCGGAAAGCACCACAGAGAGGACGAGTACCGCGGAAGGTCGTGCAATCATGTTCACATCTCCGTTTTTTTGACAGATACCGCTATAATCAAGCACCGTTCGAGAAATAACTGTCGTATTTGTAGGACGGGTCTCCCGACGTCAGGGATGGAGACGGGTCAGGCGACCCGTCCTACGACCGTTGTTTCTCGACCGATCCAAGTCGAGCACGCTTTAGCAGTCGCATATTATCACGATTTTTACCACCCTTGGTTTCACGCCGTCTCAAGGAAGTCACCCCATCATACATGTTAACATTGTGATCACAAAATCCCTTTTTGATAGGGGCGGCATTCCCCGGCCCGGTATTCCCTCAGGTGCGCTACTGCCGCAGAAGTGGTGCGAGAAGTGTGGAGAGAGTTTTGCTCGCCCCCTGAACGCGTCTAATTTGCTATACTGGGGCCATGAGTACCGCCCCGACCGAACCGCAAGACGGGCCGCTGCGCCGCCGCTCGCAGGAGATGAGCCGGAAAAAGGCCCATCCCCCCGTCGACGTGCCCGGCTACGAACCCGAAAATTTCCTTGGCGGCGGGGCCTACGGTGAGGTCTGGGTGGCCCGCGAGCGGAACACGGGCCGGCAGGTGGCCATCAAGTTCTATGCCCATCGTGGGGGGCTCGACTGGTCATTGCTCAGTCGGGAGGTCGAGAAGCTAGCCTTCCTGTTTGCCGACCGCTACGTCGTCCAACTCCTCGGCGTGGGCTGGGAAAGCGAACCGCCCTACTACATTATGGAATACCTTCCCAAGGGCTCGTTGGCCGAGCGACTTGGGAAAGGCCCCCTGGCGGTCGACGAAGCGGTAGCGATGTTCCGCGACGTGGCAACGGGCCTGTTGCACGCCCACGGCAAGGGCGTGTTGCACTGCGATTTGAAGCCGGCGAACATCTTGCTGGACGAGGACGACAAGCCGCGGCTGGCCGATTTCGGTCAATCGCGGCTGTCGAACGAGCAGACGCCGGCCCTGGGCACGCTCTACTACATGGCACCCGAGCAGGCCGATCTCGAAGCGGCGCCCGACGCCCGGTGGGACGTCTATGCCTTGGGGGCGTTATTGTATCAGATGCTGACGGGCGATCTCCCCCATCGCAGCGACGCGGCCGCTGCGGAGATACAACAGGCGGCCGACCTCCCGGAGCGGTTGGCCCGTTACCGGCGGATGATCGAGCAGTCGCCGCCGCCGTCGGCCCACCGGCAGGTCCGCGGGGTCGATCGCGCCCTGGCGGAGATCATCGACCGGGGGCTGGCCGCCGATCCGGCGAAGCGGTTTCCAAACGTTCAGGCGGTGCTGGAGGCGCTGGACGTGCGGGCGGCGCGGCGCGCCCGGTTGCCGCTGACGATTCTCGGCGCGGTCGGTCCGGCGTTGCTGTTGGCGGTGGTCACGTGGTTTGCGTGGCAGGGTTTCGGCACGGTCATGGAACGGTCCGACGCCGCGTTGACCCGCCAGGCGCTCGACAGCAACGAATTCGCCGCCCAGTACGTCGCGCGTACGGCGGCCAACGAATTGGAGAAACGTTTTGTAGCGGTCGAGGAGGTGGTCGGCTCCTGGCGATTTCGCCGGGCGATCGAGGAGACGTTGTCCCGGCCGGAAATGCGGGAGCTGCGCGCGAAGCTGAACGATCCCGACACACCGGAGGAAGAGTTGGAGCCGCTGCGGCGGCAGTTCCGGGCGGATTCCGGGCGGAAACGGTTGCAGGACGAGTTCGCCGCGATTCTACCCGGTGACTTGAAGCCGCCGGACGCCGTGGCAAGCTGGTTCTACTGCGACCCGGAAGGCCTTTCCATGGTCCGCGTGCCGGAGTCGCAGACGCTCGGGGTCAACTTCGCCTGGCGAAGCTATTTCTACGGCGGGTCCAGGGACCTGGAGAAGTCGTGGCGAGCCCCGCCGGGGAAGCACGTCGAGGCGACGCAGCTCTCGGCCGTGTTTCGTTCCGAGGCAACCTACCGCTGGATTGTCGCGGTGGCCACGCCGGTCTTCGATCGCTCGCCGGAGGGAAAATTCCTCGGCGTGGTCGCACTGACGGTCGAGGTCGGCCGGTTCGCGGAACTCCGGGGCCGCGACGATCAATTCGCCGTGCTGGTCGATTGCCGCGAGGGCGACAACGAGGGACTCATCCTCCAACACCCGCTCTTCGACAAGCTCTTGCGCGAGAAAGGAAAGCTGCCCGACCGATTCAAGGACTATCGTATCAAGACCGGTGATCTTCCGCAGCGCGAAGAAGTCTACACCGACCCGATGGGAGCCGATCCCGAAGGCAGCGAATACAACCGCCAGTGGCTCGCTTGCACGGAACCCGTCCGCGTCCGCGGCAACGACACCGGCTGGATCGTCATCGTCCAGGAGGCCTATGCCACGGCGATCGGCTCGACGCTGCAAACACTGACCGAGGGCCTGATCCGTTGGGGTTTGCTGGCGCTGTTGATGGTCGCGCTCATGATGACCGGACTCTGGGGTTGGGCAACGCGGTGGAGCGGGAAGTAGGGGGCGCAGCCGCCAGCGAGCCGTTTTCCGCCGTTACTTGCGGCGTTTCTTACCCAGGTTGCGATTGGCGCCGTACTTCGCCTGCGTGTCCTGTTCTGCTCCGGGATCGCCCTGGGCCTTCATCCACCGGTCCAACTCGGCGCGCAACTCGGCCTTGACCTTGGCGTACTTGGGGTCGCCGGCAAGGTTGTCCAGCTCGTAGATGTCCTCGTTGGTCCGGTAGAGTTCCTCGGCCGGGCGGCGGCGGTAACGCTCGAACATCTTCTTGGCGTGCGGGTCGGTCTCGGCGGCCTTCTTCCACGATTCCCAGTAGACGCCCCACCGCTTGGGCACCTCCATGTGCTTCTCGATGTAGACGGCCTCCGGCGTGAGGTTCCGGATGTAGCGGAACTCGGCGTTGCGGATGGTCCGGATCGGATACGGCGGGCCCTCGGGGATGTTGTTGTGAACGCCGTAGGCGTATTTGCGGTGTGAGTCTTTCTTTCCCAGCAGAACGCCGAGGAAGCTGGTCCCGTCGAGGTTCAGCTTCGCGGGATCGCCTCCGGCGGCGTCGACCAGCGTGGCCGCGACGTCGGCATACTGGATCAGGGCGTCGGTCTGCCGACCCGGCTCGATCGCGCCGGGCCACCGGGCCATAAAGGCGGTGTGCAGACCCTGTTCCCAGTTGGTCCACTTGGCGCCGGGCCACTGGCCGCCCTGCTCCGAGGTAAAGATCACGAGCGTCTCATCGGCCTTGCCCGTCTTCGCAAGCGTGTCGAGAATGTCGCCCACCTGCTTGTCGAGCACGGCGATTTCGGCCAGGTACTTGGCATAATCCTGCCGCACGCCCGGTGTGTCGGCAAAATGGGGCGGGAGCTTGAGCTTCTCCAGATCGAACTGGCCGGGGTTGCCCACCGTCCAGGGCGAGTGGGCCACCACCAGGGCGATCACCAGACAGAACGGCTGCTCGTCGTCTTTGGTCATGTACTGGCGGATGCCGGCGTGATCGGTCTTGGCCGTCGGGCTACAGCAATTTCCCTCGAACCCCGGCACGCCGTCGAAGTTGTACGACGCCCTCGGGCTGCAATGGTGCTTGCCCGCCAGCCCCACGCGGTATCCCAGATCGCGGAGATAGTGGCAGATGCTCTTGGTGCCCGGCTTCGACTGCGAGTGGTTCCAGGCGGCGCCGCTCCGCATGGGGTAGAGCCCGCTGTAGAGTTCCTGCCGGCACGGGGCGCACATCGACATGGCGACGTAGGCGTAGTTGAATTTCAGCCCTTCCTTGGCCAGCGTGTCGATCCGCGGCGTCTTGACGTTCGTCCCGCCGTAGCAGCCGATGTCGGTGTAGGTAACGTCGTCGCCGATGACAATCAGGAAGTTCGGCTTTCCTTTGCCCTCCGCCGCGCCGAGCGTGCCGGCAACTCCCATAGCGGCCAACGCCGGGACCAGGGCGCTCAAGATTCGCTTACAGTGCATACGGATCTCCTATTTCGTAGGTTATGCTTCAGCATATCAGACGCCGCACAATCTTAGCACAGACGAACCCGCCCGCGAGGCGTCCAGGCGCGTCTGGATTGAGCGGGCATTATTGAGGCTTGCACGGCCAATGATCGAGGCTGATCAACGATTGGTCTCACCGGTAGCCCTGGCCGTCCGCGTGCAGACCGTGGTTATACGCGGTTCAGTTCCTATACTTCTTCAGCCTGCCTATCAGAATCCTTCGCGCAACTGGGCGAGCCGGTCGAGGCATTCTTCGGCCGCCTCGTGGTCCTTCAAGTTAATATACAGTTGTGCGGTCAGATAGAGGGCTTGCTTCTTATTCTCGACGTCCCGGTCGGGGATTTCCTCGATGGCCGATTTGTAGTATAGCAGAGCCAGGCCGTTTTTCCTGATTTCTTCGAAACATTGACCAAGGGCCAACATGCAGGCACCCCGTCGTCGCGGGTCGTTCTGGGCCTGCTGGAACTCGTTGATCGCTTCGTTGTACTGGGAATTCATCTGGTAGCGGAGGCCGAGGTCGTACTTGAAGAGAAGGTTGCTGGGGTAGAGTTCGGCACGCTTCTTGATCACCGCCAATTCCTTTGCCTTCAGCTGATTCATTAACTCGTCTCGGAGTTCTGAATCGCCGTCCTTTTCTGCCAGAACGATCTCCTGCCGGAGGCTTCGTAGTTCGACATCTTCCCGCATCCAACGAACTTCCTCGTCGTCGTCGGAGATGTCGTAGGCCTTGGAGTAGACCTCTTCGGCCGCTTTGTAATCCTCGTTGTTCAGATGGAGTTGTGCCAACTCGAAGTAGTTGGTCAGTTCTTTGGGTTCGCGGTTGATTCTCTGCTGGATTTCCTCGGCGGTTCTCCCTGCCTGGAACCAGAGCAGATGTCCACAATGCGGGCACGGCGCATCGCCCGGCGGACGGGACGGCTCAATCTTCAAATCCTTCCCGCACACTGGGCAGTGGTTTGGCTGACCTTCTGGTGTGCGGGACGATGGCTTCATGACTTTGTTAGCTCGTCCTTTTGCGTATAACCAATGATTCTACAAAATCGTGCCATGAATGTTAAACACGCTGATTTTGTCGATATGGCGGGGTGCCATCACGCTTGAAATCTCTCCGCAAACCCAAACACCCCAAGCGTTTAGCGATTTCCTGCCGATTCAGCGAGGGGTATCACGGTCAGTATAAGCTACCCCGCCACCGTGTCAAAGGGAATCCGCCGGACTCCGAAGCCGCGCGGGGCCGCAACGGAACACATGCGTTGGCGTCCCAGGGCGGGGCCTATCGCCCCAAGTGCCACCACCGCGAGAATCTTGACCCGGTGACTCAAACCTCACTTCTTATCCTTTCACTACACATCGGGACCGGGCATGGGGGAACCGCGAACTGGGGATGAACGCAGCTTTGGGTCTCGGTGTCGTCTGGTGGAGTGGCGCTTAGCCATTTGTTGGCCCAGCCGAAAACGGCGAAGGCGGCCACCAGTATGGCCACGCCGCCGACCATGACGATCCTTGGTCGCCGGGAGGTTCCCTTCCATTCCCCCGTGAGGGCCCCTGCCAGGTTGCCGAACAAGATCGCCATGACGAGCATCATCGGAAAGGCGACGAACGCGCCGTAGTCGCCCATCCGGCCGGCGCCCATGCCGAACAGCACGATACCCAACGGCCAGGCCAGTCCCATGAAAACCGCCCACAGCCAGTAACGACCGGTTCCCTGAGATGCGAGCAGACCAAGAGTCTTGTTCCTCCACATGAGCCAGAAAGCGTAACCGGCGTTCACCGCATAATTTCCCGTGAAGACCAGAGCCCAGATCGCGTTTGGCGCCGCAGCCGGGCTCGCAGATGCCTGAACGGCTGCCTGCTCGATGGGCTTTCCGAAGACGAATCCGAAGTTGACCAAAGCAGACAGGGCGGCTGAAAGGACGCAGAGTGTCAAACCCACAGTCAAGGGTACGGACACGCGCGAAGACTCGTCCGGGGCCGTGCCCGCCTGCAGCTCTCGCTGTTTGGCGGCGCCGGCCATCGCACACACGGACACGCCCAGGATCATGATGGCCATGGCCAGGAGCAGGATCAGTCCGCCCGGTTCCAGCAGCTTCCCGGGTCCCTCGGTGAAGGCCAGCAGGACGGGTGAGGCGAACACGTTCATCAACCCCATCAGCAGCGAGATGCCCAAGGCCATGCCCATGGCCGCGATCGCTTTGCCCCAGAAAATGCCGCCCAATCCCCACCCGACGCCAAACAGAAGGGTCAAGAGCAGGATTTTCGGGGATACGCTCTGATAGACCGTTGCCAGATCGGGCACCGTGAGAAGAACCACCGGCCACGGCACCACCAGCAACGCGATCAGGGAGCCGGCGCCCCAGATGTTCTCCCATTTCCACTTCGGTGTGCGCGTTACCGGCAAAGAGAAGAGCCCTTCCAGGGCCCCCCCGGCAACTACCAGCAGGATTCCGAGCAGGATTTGCATGACTTGCGCCTCGCTTCATCATTCAATCAGTGTGTACAGTGTAGCTACGGTCGCCCGACCGTGGCCGCCGTGGCCAGCATGACTCATCCACGGTCTGGCGACCGTGGCTACCATTTCTTGACCTGGGCGTCAATCCGACCCGGCGAAGGTTGACGATTCTCCCAGGCCCTCGGAGCTGAGGGCCTTGTAGCCGCCGTCGACCATGATTTCGGCACCGGTAATGAAACTGGCCTCGTCGCTGAGCAGGAAAGCGGCGGGGCCGGCGCACTCCTCGACCTCGCCGAGACGCCGCAGGATGTGGTACTTGCCCCAGATGGGGCTCCACTTGGCGCGGTCGCCTTTGCAGGCCTTGTCGACCTCGCGTGTCCAAATCCAGCCGGGGCTGAGGGTATTGACGCGGATGCCCAAGGGGGCGAGGTCCAATGCCATGCAGCGGGTCAGTTGATTCACGGCGCCCTTCGCGGCGTTGTAGGTCCAGCGGTTGGGCTGGGCGATGTGGGCGGAGATACTCGATAGATTGACGATCGCTCCGCCCCCCCGCGCTTTCATCGGTTCCATGGCAAGCTGCCCCATCGTGGCGTAGCCGATGGGACCGACGTTCATCATCCGGTTCCAATCCTCGTGCGTGGCGTCGGTGCCTTTGGCGATGAAGGAGAATGCATTATTAACGAGGTAGTCGACGCCGCCCCATTTCGCCACGGCCGTCTCGACGACCTCCCGGCAGAAGCTCTCCTCGGCCATGTCGCCGCGGAGGAACTGGACCGGCCGGCCTTTGCCGATGCACTCTTTTTCGGTGGCGACGCCGCCGTCGCTGATGCCGGTGAAGGTGACCGAAACGCCCTCGTCGCAGAGACGTTCCATAATGGCACGTCCGATACCCGCGGCGCCGCCGGTCACGATGGCCGCTTTGCCTTGGAGTCCTCGCATGTTTGCCTCCTTTAAGGTCCGAGTTCAGTCGATGATTGCAACGGCACGGCACGGTGCGCCATCGCGGCCCTTGATGTTCAACGGTAACGCCGAAAGCGTGAATCGCTCGGGGAGCCGGTCGAGCCGGGTAAGGCCCTCGACGATGACGATCTCCACGCCGTCGCCCAGCAGCGCTAGGTGTATTTCTTTCCACTCAGTGCCGGGCGTGGGCGTGTCCATGGCGATCAGCCCGATCCTCCGATCAGCCATCCATTTTGCACTATCGAGGGTCAGGGAGGGGAAGTCGGAGAAATACTCGCCGGCGCCGAAAGCGCGGTCCCAGCCGGTGCGGTAGACGACCTTGGCGCCCGGCTGGAACTTGCCGGCGTGGGGTTCGAGCATCGCGGGCGTGATCGGTGTCTTCGCTTCGAGATGCCCGCCGGGGGCAAGGTCCACGAGCACCGCGGGACCGTACAAGCGATCCAGCGGGATTTGATCGACGGTCTTGCCGTCGTCGAAGAAGTGGAAGGGCGCGTCGAGGTGGGTCCCCTGGTGCGTGCCCATGCTAATCTGGGTCATGTTGTAGCCGATGCTCGATATGGTGTTGTGAACGATGACGCTGATCTTTGGGTCGAGCGGGAAGTTGAGCTGCCCGTGCTCCAAGGGAAACGAGAGATCGATCAAAGTCGGCATGGCACTTGTTCTCTGTTGGTTTGGGGGGTAGCCGCGGTCGCCGGACCGTGGGCAATATGGCCCGTCCACGGTCTGGCGACCGTGGCTACTGCTGAAGCAGATATCCATCCTCGGCCAAAATACTCGCGATGCGGGAACGGATCCCTTCCAGGTGATCTTGCTCCTCGGGCGAGAGCAACTGCCGCGAGGATCCCATTTTGAACCCGCGCAGCGACATGCCGGCACGAAACCCTTCAGGAAAATTCGCACCGCACAGCATCGCGTTGATCAAATCGAGCAGCTTCAACTGCATTCGTTTCGCTTCCTCCCAGTTCCCGGCCACAAACTCGTGGTACAGCTTCATGATGGCCTCCGGTACGATGCCGGAACTGGCCAGCGTACCCCCGTCGGCACCCATGAGCAGTGCGGGGAAGAGGATCTCTTCGCAGCCGATCAGACAACTGAAATCGGGGCGATGCGGCTTGATTGCTTGAAGGGTGTTCAGAAAACGGGGGAAGTCCCGGCTGCTGTCCTTCACTCCGACAATCCGCGGACAGTCCAGGGCGAGCCGCGTCAGGACGGGCAGGCTGATTTCATTGGAGAACTGGGGAATGTTGTAGAGCACGATGTCGATGGGCGAACAGTCGGCCAGTTTCCGAAAGAAATGCTCGATGCTCTCCTGGCTGACTTGGTAATAGTAGGGACCGGTGACCGAAACGGCCGCGCAACCCAACTCGGCGCAGGTCCGGCAGGCCTCCAGAATCATAGTCAGGTTGGACTCTGCCGCACCGGCCAGTATGGGCACGCGCCCGCGAGTTTCCTCGGCCACGATCCGGATCACTCGCTTTCGTTCCTCGAAGCTGAGCCGGATGAACTCGCCGGTGCTGCCGTTCGGGTAGAGGCCGCTTACGCCTTTCTCGATCAGCCAGCCGACGATCCGCCGCAACTCGTCTTCATCGATCCGGCCGTCGTCCAGGAAAGGGACCAGATTCGGCGTGAAAATGCCTTGAATCATGGGAATTCTTTCGACGTTATCTCTCCGGAATCCAATCAATAACCCGCGTTTTGTACTTATAGTATAAGCCGGCCAGAAACACAAGCGGCCCCGAGGGGGGATAACGCGGGCGATTTCAGTTGTCTTCCGGCAATCAACGGTATCCGTTTGTAATATGGCCTTTTGACGAAACTGTTCACCGATGTTATCATTATGTTGCGTTCGGTCGCATCCATTGAAGGTGCTTTTGCGGGCGAACAGAACACGACCCAGCAAACCGTTCCGCCAAGCGCCGCGTGACGGTCGGCATGTGCCCGGGGGCTCCGTAACAACGCCGGAAAAACGAGGAACCAATGCACGAGACGAAGCGACGCGACTTTCTGAAAGCCGGTGTTGGCGCGGCAGCCGCCATCGGATTGCCATGGCCTTTCACGGCTTGTAGAGGATTTGCCCGGGAGCCTTCCCCGAAGATCAATGCGAAAGTAGCTGCCGTTCGCGGCGACAATCTGGATTCGATGACCCGGGATGCAATCGACGCGTTGGGGGGCATTCGCACGGTTGTTCACAAAGGCGAGACGGTTTTCATCAAACCGAATTTCGTCAACGTCCCCTGGGCAAAACACAACAAGTGTTTCCATGTTGGCGAGTGTGCGAAACCTGAAATCGTCATCGCCGTTGCGGAAGAGTGCCTAAAGGCGGGTGCCGCGGAGGTCGTCGTCGGTGAAGGCTCTCAACTGCCGAAATTCGAATGGCAACATGCAGCCACTCTGGACGGAAATACCAATCTGGTCAAGGAAGCGAAACGGCTCGGTTCCAAGTATGACGGAAAAGTCACTTTGGCATGTCTGGAAAAGGACTCCCCTGGCTGGGTCGAGGTGCCTTCCAAAACTCCGCTGGGCAAGATCGCCGTTTCCAGCCTTGTTACCAAGGCAGACAAGGTGATTTCAGTTCCCGTGGCGAAAACGCACTCCTGGGCACAGCTTACTCTGGCGTTGAAGAATTTCATCGGCGTTACGCCGCTGTCCCGCTATGCGCAGTTGATAGACAACACCTGGTGGAATCGCGGCACGTTTGATCACAGCAGCCCGCAAGCCATTGCGCAGGTGTATCTGGATATCGTAAAGGCCGTTAAACCCGATCTCTCCATCGTCGACTTCTCCATTGGCCTGGAAGGTGACGGCCCCTCTAAGGGGCAAGGCGGCACGACCGTGGACATGAAGAAACGGCTCGGTTCATGGGCAATTATAGCCAGCACCGACATCATGGCCGCGGACGCAACCGCCGCGCGGATCATGAGCCACAATACGAAGAAGGTGAAGCAACTCACAATGGGGTTCGAGATGGGGTTGGGCGAGATTCGAGAACAGCGAATCGAAGTGTTGGGCGAAAAGCTCGACAATCTGCGCGTGCAGTGGAAACCCGCGAGGATAAAGGGCCACAAGGCGAAGGAGTGACGGCAGCCGACTCTCTTGCTTGTTCGGCGATTCGCCCACCGCGCCGGCGTTGCAGAGCAGGCTCACAATACTCGTCGGTGCATCCGCTAAGGGGCACTCGATCAATTATTGTCGTAGCTGCGCTCGCCAGAGCGTGGAACGGCAGCGGAAACCACGGTCTGGCGACCGTAGCTACAGGAATAGATGCGGCAGTTATTTCTCGAACGATGCTAAGTTATGGCGCCAATCCCGAGATTCACCGCCGATTTGGACAGGAGGATGGCAAGATGAATAAGAAGTTCCGTGCGAAAGTGATTGCAACGGCAATTGCTATAGTCGCTACAACGATCAGTTGCCTTGAACAGGCTCGCTCGCAGAAGTTCCAGGCGGTGGGCAATACCGATCCGAACCACCGCGCCGCCCCCAACAAGCAGGGGGAAGTCGTGGTCACGTTCGACACCATGCCGACCCGGGTGAGTTTCGATCTTCCCGGACACATCAAGTTGATCACGGAAAACGGCATTCCGTACACCAACGGCGCCTCGGAGACTTACATCACGTCGGAAGGCTTTCACGAGGGGGCCTCGTACGAGTCCTGGAACGACAAGGACAACAAGTACTCGCGGATGTGGATCGAGAGCCAAAACCCCGCCCGGATCGTCGTCCGCCACCGTTGCGCGTTGATCAAGGGCGACAAGATCTGCCACCAGGAGAAACGCCAGGTGGCGCCCTACGGCCCGGGAAACTGGACCGATGAATGGTATATCTTCCATCCGGACGGCACGCACATACGCCGGATCAAGATCTGGAGCGCGGTCGCCAGAGAGTCGGGGCGCCACGGGGCCAAATACCCTTATGAACTCGAAGGCATGTACTTGTGGTGGGGGGCCCCGTGCAGCGGCAAAATGGCAAGCGACCACCTGGAAGACGGAGTCATCACGCTCGTCAAAATGGACGGCGCCCACAAGACGATCAACCTCAACCCGTATCCGCTGAAGGAAAACGAGTATCAGAAGATGGCCCACGCCTACGGCGAGTTCAGCAACTCCAATATCCACGTGATCAATACCAAGTCGAAGTACCGGCCCTGGCGCATGGGACGTGTGGGTCGGGGCCTTTCGGTAACTCCTTACGTGCCCGTACACAAGCAGGTTCAGCTTGTGCCGTGTTTCCCCCCGGCGACGACCCGTCAAAGCGGTTATTCGGTGGCCGGTCTGGGGCAGATGAACTGGGGGGATTTCTGGCAACAGACCGACGATTCGATGAGCGAGATCTGGCGCAACGGTTTCACCGAGTCGAAGGACCCGACCAACGAACTGGCGGCCCTGGCACGCTCCTGGCTGAATGCGCCGGCAATGACGGTCGCCCGCGGCGGGGCCACCGGCCATGGCTACGACGTCGGCGCACGCGCCTACCTCCTCGACGCCACGTCGGCCAAGCAGCCGGAAATCCGGTTGCGGCTGGCCGCCAGCCCGGCTTCCCCGGTCGTCAATCCCACCTTCCTGATCAACGGCTGGGGCAACAAGACTGCCCAACTGAAGATCGACGGCAAGGCAGTCCCCCGGGGCCCGGATTTCCGCGTCGGACACTACGAGACGCTCGGCGAAGAGGGTGGCCGGCAGTGGAAAGACGTGCTGATTGTCTGGGTGAAGGCGCAGTCGACCCGGCCGATTGAATTCGCGATCCGGCCGGAGGGTGCCCGTTCCTCGAATCCCCCCGAGTCCTCCGGCGGCGACGATCCCAAGCCGCCCCGCACGCCGAACGTTACCCGACCGCGCCCCCCGTCAAAAGTCCCCGCCTATCGCAAGTGGACCAGCGGCAACTACTCGATCCGGGCACGGCTGATCACGCTGGTGGACGGCGTCGCCTTTCTCAAGAAGCCCGACGGCAAAACGATCAAAGTCCCCTACAGCAAGCTAAGCCCGGCCGATCAGAAGTTTCTGGACGATTGGAAAAAGCGGAAGTAAAGCCGACTAGCGGAAGATGAAAGGGTCAAGATGAAACGGTTGGTCATCATTCTGACGGCGTGCATGATGCCGGCTCTGGGTGAGTGCTCGGTTATGGCTGGCAGTGGCGTTAGCGTGAAGGAGCTGCGCTGTGAATATCGCGCCAATCCGCTAGGTATTGATGTGGTGAAGCCCCGGCTGAGCTGGATTCTCGAATCCCCCGAGCGAGGTCAGCAGCAGACGGCCTATCGTGTGCTGGTGGCCGGCAGCCGGGAGAAGTTAAACGCCGGTGAGGGCGACCTTTGGGACAGCGGCCGGGTCGAATCCGGCCGAACCGTTCACGTGGTTTATGAAGGCCGCCCGTTGAAGTCGCGGATGCGCTGCTGGTGGAAAATTCGCGTCTGGGACAAGGACCGGGAAGCATCGGCCTGGAGCGAGCCGGCGATGTGGTCAATGGGGTTGCTCCAGCCCGGCGATTGGAAGGCACAGTGGATTGCCGACCCCAAGGACTCGCCCGCCAGTGAAGCCGGGCCCATGCCGGCCACCATGCTGCGCAAATCGTTTTCAGTCGGAGGTCCCGTCGAGCGGGCGACGGTCTATGTCACCGGGCTCGGCCTGTACGACTTGCACCTGAACGGCCGACGGGTAGGCGATCATATCCTGGCGCCGGAATTTACCATGTACGGCCGGCGCGTCCAGTACCAGACGTTTGATGTGACCGATCTGGTTGTTTCAGGAGAGAACGTCGTCGGGGCCGTTCTGGCCGACGGATGGAACGGCGAATACTTCTTCGGCATGCCTATGCGGCAGACCCAGCGCCCGTTCGGAGGCGAGCGCGGGTTCATCATGCAGCTCGATATCGAGGGGGCCGACGGGACAACGCAAACGATCGTGACCGACAAGTCCTGGCGATCCACAAGAGACGGCCCGATCCGCTCGGCCAGCCTTTATGACGGCGAACGCTACGACGCACGCCTGGAAATGCCCGGCTGGGACAAAGCCGGTTTCGACGATCGCCTGTGGCATCAAGCGGCCATTGCAGACGCTTTTGCCGGCGCAAACCTGGTATGGCAGCGCAACGAGCCGATTCGGGTCACCAAGGAACTCGAAACCGTCAAGCTGACCGAGCCGAAACCCGGCGTCCACGTCTTCGATCTGGGCCAGAACATGGTCGGCTGGTGCAGGCTGAAGGTCCACGGCCGGGCAGGCACGACCGTCAAGCTGCGACACGCCGAAATGCTTAACGACGACGGCACCGTCTATACCGCGAATCTCCGCGGGGCAGAACAAACCGACACGTACATCAAACGCACCGACGGCGAGGAGATATACGAGCCGCGATTTACGTACCACGGCTTCCGCTACGTCGAACTGACCGGCGCGGAATACAACCCCTGGCGATACATGCCGCCCTACAAGCCCGCGGTCGGCGACCTCTTGGGGCGGGTGTTTCATTCCGCTGCGCCGGGGGCCGGCCGGTTCGAATGCTCCAGCGAGCTGCTCAACAAGATCACGCACATGATCGTCTGGGTGCAGCGGGGCAACATGCACAGCGTTCCGACCGACTGCCCGCAGCGCGACGAGCGGGCGGGATGGATGGGTGACATTCAGTCGTTTTCGCAAACCGCCATCTTCAACATGGACATGGCCGCCTTCTTCAGCAAGTGGGTGCCCGACGTCCGCGATGCCCAGGCGGAAGACGGCCGCTACCCGAATTTTGCCCCCATGGACCACCGTAGATGGAAAGGCGGAACGCCCGCCTGGGCCGACGCGGGCACGATCGTCCCCTGGCGGGTCTACCAAAACTACGCCGACACACGCATGATCGAGGAACACTACGACTCGGCACGACGCTGGGTCGATTACGTCCACGGCAAGAACCCGAATCTGGTCTGGGATCGGGACCGGGGCAACGACTTCAACGATTGGCTCAACGGCGATACGCTGATCAAGGAAGGCTGGCCGAAAACCGGCGGGCGGGTGCCGCCCCAGGTGCTGGCGACCGCCTTCTTCGCCCAATCGGCCGAGATCGTCGCCAGGATGGCCGCCGTTACCGGCCGCGACGACGACGCAAAGAAATACGCCCAACTGGCCCGGGGTATCAAGGCCGCTTTCAACAAGCGATTCGTACAGCCCGACGGCCGGATCCAAGGCAACACCCAGGCGGGCTACGCCCTGGCCCTGCGGTTCAACCTCTTACCCGGCGGACTCCGGCCCAAGGCCGCCCGGCACATGGTCGATGAGTTCGGCCGGTACAACGGACACATGTCGACCGGAATTCAGACGTCCCACCACCTGATGCTCGAATTGACCCGAAACGGCTACAACGACGAAGCCTACCGGTTGTTGAACCTGCGGACGTTCCCCTCATGGGGATTCATGATCGAACAGGGCGCCACGACGATCTGGGAGCGATGGGACGGCTATTTCCCGGGCCGCGGCTTTCAGAAGCCCATGATGAACTCGTTCAACCATTGGGCGCTCGGCGCCGTCGGCGAGTGGATATGGCGTAATATTGTCGGCCTCAATCCGGACGAAAGCAAACCCGGGTGGAAGCATTTTATCATAGCACCTCGGCCGGGAGGGGGCCTCACCTGGGCCCGCGGCCGGTACAACTCCATCCGCGGCACGATCATCAGCGACTGGCGGCTCGAAAACGGCAAGTTCCACCTGGACGTGACCGTCCCGGTAAACACGACCGCAACGGTATATCTTCCGGCAAAGGATGCCAAAAGCGTTACCATAGACGGAAAGCCGGCGGCCGATTCACCGCTGGTTAAATCCCTCGGCATGAAGGATGGCAGAACGGCCTTTACGGTGAACTCGGGGCGGTATCAATTCATGTCGCGGCTGACTCGGTTGGGAGGAAAGCATTGAGTCCTGCAAAGAAGAAACAGGAGGTAGTTCTCGTTGAACAAATCGAGCCACGTATTTTGCTGATCCGCGGCCAGAAGGTGATCCTCGACGCCGACTTGGCGGAGATTTACGGCGTCACGACGAAGGTGTTCAACCAGGCGGTCAAGCGGAACGCCGACCGGTTTCCCGGCGATTTCCGCTTCCGCTTGACGGCAGACGAGAAGCGGGAGGTGGTCACAAATTGTGACCACCTTGCCCGGCTGAAGTTTTCTCGGACCCTCCCCTTCGCCTTCACCGAACACGGGACGATCATGGCTGCCAGCGTCCTGAACACATCCCGGGCCATCGACGTAAGTGTCTACGTGGTGAGGGCTTTCGTCAAGCTTCGGGAACTCGTCGCTACCCATCGGCAACTGGCGGCGAAACTGGAGACGCTGGAGAGGCGCGTCGCCGGACACGACAAAGAGATTCAATCCCTGGTGACCGCGATTCGCCAATTGATGGCGCCCCCAGCGACTGGCAAACAACGACAAATCGGCTTTCACGCACAGATCGAAGAGAGGTAACAGAGGCCGACCTTCCCTCGCGCGGAGAGAGAGCCATTAGGAGGAGATTCGAATGACACCAAAGCACATTGCAAGACACCGTTTTCTTGTGAAAAGAACCTGCACACTCATCATCGTTACCGCGTTGTTTGCCGCCGTCGCCGGTCAGGTCCTGAGTGCAGAAGAGGCGGACAAAGCCAATCCCAAGCCGCCCAACGTCATTCTGATCATGGTTGATGATCTTGGCTACCATGATCTGGGTTGCTATGGCCATCCTTCCATCAAGACGCCCGCTCTCGACCGGCTTGCTGAAGAAGGGATCCGGCTGACGAGCTTCTATTCGGGCGCGACCGTATGCACCCCTTCGCGCATGGCCCTGCTCTGCGGCGCGTACCCGAGCCGCCTCGGTTGGAAGAAGGGGGTGATCGGCTACATGATCAGCACGAAACAAGGGCTCAGCCCCGAGGCCCTGACCATGGCCGAGATTTTCAAAGAAGCAGGCTACCGGACCGGGATCGTCGGCAAGTGGCATCTCGGCGACCTTCCCCCGTTTCGCCCTCACCGGCAGGGGTTCGACTCGGCCTACTATATCAACAAGAGCAACAACCAGACGAAGGAACTCTGGCGCGGCGACGAGCTGATCGAGAAGCCGTTTGAAAACCGCTTGCTGACGGAGAAGTTTACGCGCGAGGCGATCGCCTTTATCGAGAAAAACAAGGACCGGCCTTTCTTTCTCTACATCCCGTATACGGCCCCGCATTTTCCGGTCCAGGCCCATCCGGAGTGGAAAGGGAAATCCGAGTTTGGCGAGTACGGCGACGTGGTCGAGGAAATGGACGCCCGCATCGGCGAGATCCTCGCGACCCTCGAAACCGAAGGGCTCGACAAGAATACGATCGTGGTCTTCCTGTCGGACAACGGCCCCGAGCCCCGGCAAAAGGCCCAGGCAAAACCCTATCGCGGCCTGAAGTGGGATGCCCTGGAAGGCGGCACGCGCGTGCCCTGCATCGTCCGCTGGCCGGATGTCATCCCCGCTGGACAAGAGAGTGATGCACTAATTGCCGCGATCGATATTCTGCCCACCCTCAGCCATGCGTGCGGCATCGACCTTGAAGCAGTATCAAAGGGCAGCCCGGTCATCGACGGCGTAAATGTCTGGGATACGCTGCTCGGCAAGAAAGACAAGCCGCATCCGCGAAAAGATTTGCTCTATTGGCACGGGGCCAAAGGCTTTCACGCCATTCGTGTCGGCGACTGGAAGCTGTTCCCCGACCGCAGGAACGCCAAGCTGAAAGAAGGCACCGGGCCGGCGCTGTTCAACCTGGCCCGCGAACCCGATGAAAAAACGAACCTCAGCGACAAGCACCCGGAGAAAGTCAAGGAAATGGAGGAGCTGGCAAAGAAGCGTCTCGACGACATCAACAAGAGTATTATCCCCCTCGGAGAATAGACAACTCTGCTAGTGGCTGCGGTCGCCGGACCGCGGAGATTTGCGCTGCACACGGTCTGGCGACCGTAGCTACAACACCAGAAAAAGGAAGAAACCATGATCCGCATTGCGTTAGCAACTTGCCTTGCTTCGCTGCTGGTCGCCGCTCCGGCGCCGGCCGCGACAAACGTTATCCTCTGCATGACCGACGACCAGGGCTGGGGCGATACCGGCTACAACGGCCATCCGCACCTGAAGACCCCGCACCTCGACCGGATGAGCCGCGAAGGCGTGACGTTTACCCGATTCTATTCCGCCGCCGCCATGTGCTCGCCCACCCGCGGAAGCTGCTATACCGGACGCAATCCGTACCGGTTCGGCGTCACGTTCGCCATGAAAGGCCGACTCGAGGCAACGGAGATCCCGATCACCTCGGTGCTGAAGAAGCACGGCTACACGACCGGGCATTTCGGCAAGTGGCATCTCGGAACGTTGTCGAAGAAGAAGGGCGACCAGAAACGTTGGGGCGCCTTTGCCGGCGACCCGGTCCGCTATTACTGTCCCCCTTGGGACCGCGACGTCGACGTCTGCTTCGTCACCGAGTCGAAGGTCCCCACATGGGATCCGCTGATCGACCCCGGCCCGGTCAAAGGCAAAGGCAAAGGCAAGCGCAAAGGTAAAGGCGAGGCCAACGAGGCCGCCGCCGAAACAACCGAAAAACCGTACGGCAACGACTACTTCGCCGGCCCGGGGCAAACGGTCACCGAAAACACCCGCGGCGACGACTCCCGGGTAATCATGGACCGCGTGCTGCCGTTCATCCGGGGTGCGGTGGAGAAGAAGCAGCCGTTCTTGGCCGTCGTCTGGTTTCACACGCCCCACTCGCCGGTCGTCGGCGGCCCGAAATACCGCGAAATGTATGCCGGCCAACCGGAACCAGCCCAGCACTACTACGCGGCCGTCACCGCCATGGACGAGCAGGTCGGGCGTCTGCGCGCGGAACTCAAGCGACTCGGCGTCGACGGAAACACGATGCTCTGGTTTTGCTCCGACAACGGGCCGGCCCGCCAGGGCTCGCCGCGGCACGTCGGCTCGAACGGCGGCCTGTCGGGATACAAGCTCTCGATCCGCGAAGGCGGAATCCGCGTCCCCGGCCTGCTGGTCTGGCCCGATAAGATCAAAAAGCCCCGAACCGTCGGCGCCCCGTGCGTGACTTCCGATTATTTCCCGACGATCCTCGACGCACTCGGCATCGAACTACCCGACGACCGCGTCTACGACGGCATCAGCCTGTTGCCGCTGGTGCGCGGCGAGCGCAAGACCCGCGACGCGCCGATCGGTTTTCTCAACCGCGACGGCAACGAAGCCGTCTGGATGGAAGATCGCTACAAGCTGATCGCCGGCCGCAAAGGCGTGCAGTTATACGACATCCCCGCCGATCCGGCCGAAAAGACCGACCTTGCCGACAAGCTGCCCGAGGTCAGGGCAAGGATGCAGGCAGCGCTGGCCGCCTGGAAAGACGGCGTGATGAAGGAGTTGAAGGCCGTAGGGAAGTAGGGTTGTTGTACGACGGCCTTCCAAGGCCGTCGAATGCAGCTTTCAAAACGAAACGACCCAATAATGGACGGCCTTGGAAGGCCGTCCTACAGGTCTTCCGACAAGACCAAGAAAACCAGGAAATTCCGATGCTAGTGAAGCACGTCACCCTTATCATACTCGCGATATGCCTTTCGACTGCGGGATCCCTCGCCGTCGCGGACGAGGTCTACAAACTCAATCCCAAACCACCGACCGACGGACGGATCGGCTCCAACTACACCCCGGCCTATGCCGTGAACCAGGTACAATTCTGGCACGATTTCCGGCCCGGCGTCGTCGAGAAGGAGCTGGCCGCCGCCCGCCGGCACTTCGGCATCTCGACCTTGCGGGTGTACCTGCACGACATCAACTTCTTCCAGGAGAAGGACGTCCTGATGGCCAACCTGGAGAAGTTCCTGACGATTTGCGACAAGCACGGCATCCGACCGGGTTTTGTCTTCTTTGACGGCTGCCACCGCCACGAGGGCATCTTTCTCGACAAGCCGACCGAGCCCGTTTCGGGTTTCCATAACGGCCGCTGGGCACAATCGCCCCAGGCACGTGACATCGACAAAGACAATCTCGAAAAGTTCAAGCCCTACGTCCAGGAGATCATCCGTGCCCACCGGACGGACCCGCGAGTGTTGTTCTGGGAGATCCACAACGAACCCCCGCCGGGCGACGAGTACCGCGACCGGCTCAAGAGGGCCGGCTACACATGGGCGAAGGAAGCGGGGCCGACCCAGCCGATCCTCAACTGCGAAAAGGGCAAGATGGGCTGGGCGGATTGCGAGGTAACCGATATCGTCGACGCGCATGTCTACACCCACGCCCACGGTTCGCTGCGAACCCTCTCCGATTTCAACCCCGAGAAGGGAACCGTCTTCACCGAAGCCGGCGCCCGCTGGAAGGCCTCGCGGCGCAACTTCGGCGGCCCCATCGATATGGTCTACTGGCTCCAGCAGCGTCGCAAGCAGGGCAAATCGACACCCGGCATGTATCTCTGCTGGGAATTGATGGTCGGCAACTCGAACTGCCGGTGGCACTGGATCGACAAGCCCGGCGCCGCCGAACCGGAAATCCCCTCGTGCGGTCTTCTGTGGCCCGACGCCACCCCGGTCTCGCTCGCCGAATCCGAAGCAGTCCGCCGCTACACAACGGGCAAGTCCGAGGCACTCTTCTTTGAAGACTTCGAGACCCACAGTGCGGCGGCCTGGAAAACCTACGGCAAGAAAGACCTACCGACGCGAAACGCCGTCACCCTCGAACCCGGCATGAAGGCCGTCGCCGGCAATGGAAAATGGACCGACTACGTCCTCGAAGGACGGATCGTCATCCGTCCCGGAAAAGAGGACGCCGAGCCGGCCGACGCCGGATTGCTCTTCCGAGTCAACGACCCCGGCGAAGGCCTCGACCAGATGCGGGGATACGCCGTCACGTTCAACAGCAAAAAACTCACGCTGAGCAAGATCAACGGCGGCAGCCGGCAGGAACTCGACGGCTACGATCTGACCAGGCTCAAGACCGACACCCGCCCCAACGAATGGAGCATGATCCGCATCGCGGCCGCCGGCCCGAGAATCCGCGTCTGGTTCAACCGCATGCACCCCTCGGTCGACCCCGACCGGGGCCTGCGGATCGACTTCACAGACAAGAAAGACCCCATCCTCTCCGGAGCCATTGGCCTTCGAACGGACGGGGTCTCAGCCCAGTTCGATAACATCGTGGTGCTGCCGGTGGACGTGCTGCCGCAGTTACGTTAAGGATACGGCGGCATTACCACTTACTGAGTCTCTCAGTACTCAGTACTCAATCCGTATGCACGCCAACCCGTCTTCACCGCCAATCACGGGCACGCGTGCGGCGCCCGTCGTCTCCATCCGCCCGAAAATCCCGCCGGCTCGTCCGGCTGCTTTCCGCGCGGAGGTCGGGAAGCCCGCGCATAGCACGGCGCGCAAATTAGGGTATAATCAGGGGTGGAGTTCGAAGGAGAATCACGAATGCGTTTAGTCAAGAAGTCGCCCGCGGTAATCGGCTTGACCCTTGTCGTTTGTGGTATTGTTCGTGCCGCGGAGCAGCGGGCAATCACCGACGCGGGCCCCGGGGCCCGCGTCGAGTGGACGCAGAGTTACGATGCCGGCTACAGGGATAGCAACGGGGCGTATGCCGGGGGCTCCGAGATCATGCACCTGGCGCCGCACAAGGGGAAACTCTATGCCGCCAATGGCTATTGGGGCGATTCACGGTGGGCGAAGCGCCCTTATGAGGATAAACAATCGGCCCAGGTGCTCCGGCTCGATTCGGCCGATGGGCAATGGCAGGTCGATCTCGATATGGGAAAATCCAACGGTTTCGGCCTTCGCTACATGAAGGGCAATATCCTCAAGTCGGTTACGTTTACACGCGATGAATCCGGCAAGTTGTTGCCGAAGCCGCGGAATCTGTTGGTCGCGGCCGCCGGCGCTTATAAGGAAAAAGACGGCGTCGTATCCGCCTGGGTGCGCGACGATGCCGCCGGGACATGGAACCACGGTATCGTGAAATACGGGCCGCGGGCGGGCGGCATTCGATGGATCCCGCGCGACGTGCAGGTCTATTGCGACAAGGTGACCGGCCGAGAGCGTCTGTTCCTGTTGATCGGCAACCCGGGCATCATCTCGGGCGCCTACGACCCCTCGCAGCCGGGCAAGATTCGCTGGGACAAAAACGTGGAGTTTCCCAAGAGCGGCACGTTCAGCACCCGGCCGCTGGGGATGGTCGAGGCCAACGGATCGTTGTTCTTTTCGGTCGAAGGGATCGTGTACCAACGAATCGACGGGCTGAAACCGACGTACAAGAAGGTCGTCGACTTCGGCGAAGGCGTCAATACCGACGTGGGCGGCGTTCGCGGCCTGACGACCATCGCCAACCCCAAGGGCGACGGGGAGTCGATCTTGTTCATCTGGGCACCGAACGGCGGATCCAGCGGGCAAGTCAAGCGGCTCGATCCCGACGGCTCCGGCGGTTACACGGTACACGATGAAGCCAATATGCGCGACCTGATGAGCAAGGCGCTTGGCCTTCCGGTCGGGTATGTGCTTGCCGGACACAACTGCATGCACCCGGTTGTCCATCCCGTGACGGGCGAAACCGTACACATCATCGGCTTTCAAGGAAACCTGCGGGGGAAAGATCATCTCAAGTGGAAGGGCAGCCGCCTTTACGCCGGGGCAATGTACGCCATTCGCACGGCGGACGGGAAGTACACGGTGAACGAGGTCAACGGGCGTTACGCGCCCGGAAAACCGGTTCTCGTCTCGCCGCGAACCTTTGCCCTTTCGCCCTTTGGCGACAACCTGCTCTTCGTCGGCGGCCATGATGCCAGCAGCAAACCCTCGGACGACATGGCCTGGATATTCAAGGCGTCCCTGGATGTGGTGCTGGGCGTCTCCGGCGGCTGACAAACCCACGCTCTTGGATTACACTGGGGGTATGCCCGTGTGGGCTGCCGCTTTTGAGATGGCCGTTTGGCGGGCTTGCCCGCCGTTGCGTGCGAATACCCCCCGATTTGCAAAGGACCTCATTGATGCGACACACACTACTTCTCGGCTGCACGATTTCTCTGTTCGCGTTTTTTACCTGCCGCGCCCCGGCAGCGCCGCCGGCCAAGAAGCCGGCTGCTGATGCTGGTGCAAAGGCCGAAGTGAAGAAGGAAACCGAAAAGGCCGCGACCAAGAAACCGGCGGCCAAGAAAAAGACCGTCCCGAAAACAAAGACCGTCGTCCGCTTCACCCTGAAAGGCGACTTTCCCGAGGGGCCGCAGTCGGAAGGGCTTTTCGGCGAACTGCAACCCACGCTCGGGACAATCATCCGGCGCATCGACCAGGCGGCCAAAGACCCCAAGGTGGCTGCCGTCTGGCTCAGGATCGGGGACCTCGACGTCGGGCGGGGTAAGATCCATGAACTCCGCGCCGCGATCGCACGGCTACGCAAGGCCCGCAAACCGGTCTACGCCGAGCTGATCTCCGCGGAGCCCGCCGAGTACATGGTCGCTTCCGCCTGCAACGAAATCTTCATGCCCGAAAGCGGGACGCTGCTCCTGCCCGGCGTCCGCGCCGAGGTGACCTTCTACAAGGGCCTGCTGGAGAAACTCGGCATCCGGTTCGAGATGCTCCAGATCGGCAAGTACAAAGGGGCAACCGAACCGTTCAGCCGGACCGAAATGAGCGGGCCGCTGCGCGAAAGCATGGAAGCCCTGGTCGACGACGCCTACGACGACATGGCGCGGATCATCGGCGCCGACCGCGGCATGAAGGACTACCGCGTCAAGACGCTGATCGACCGGGGGCTGTTCACCGCCGCGGCCGCGCAGAAGGCCGGGCTGATCGACCGCGTGCAGTATGCCGACCAGTTCCGGGAGTCGCTCTGCAAGAAGCTCGGTGCCGGGAAACTCGACCTGGTGACCAGCTACAAGAAGAAAAAGGTCGAGGTCGATTTCTCCGGCTTCAGCGGGATGATGAAGATGATGGAAATGATCATGGGCGGCAAACCCGAGACAAAACCGTCGGGCAACAAGAAAATCGCGCTGGTCTACGCCGTCGGCACCATCATCGAGGGCAAGAGCACCACCGACATCTTCGGCCTCTCCGCCCTCGGCTCGACCACCTTGGCGGGCGCCTTGCGCAAAGCGGACGAAGACGACAAGGTCGTGGCCGTCGTGCTGCGGGTCGACAGCCCCGGCGGGTCGGCCGTCGGAAGCGACCTCGTCTGGCGGCAAATCGTCCTGATGAAAAAACCGGTCATCGCCAGCATGGGCGACGTCGCCGGAAGCGGCGGCTATTACATCGCCATGGGCGCCGACGAGATCTTCGCGGAGCCGGGCACCATCACCGGCTCGATCGGTGTGGCCGGCGGCAAGCTCGTCCTCGGCGGCCTTTACGACAAAGTCGGGCTGAAAACCGAGGTCATCAGCCGCGGCGCGATGAGCGGCTCCTTCTCCTCGACCGAACCGTTCACGCCCGAGCAACGCAAGGCCTGGATGGGACTGTTGCAGGACACCTATCGCCAGTTTGTCCGCAAAGCGGCCGAAGGGCGGAAGATGACCGTCCAGGAGATGGGCCGCGTGGCCCAGGGCCGCGTCTGGAGCGGGCGAATGGCCAAGGAAAAAGGGTTGGTCGACAATCTCGGCACGCTGCAAGACGCCATCGCCGCCGCCAAGAAGGCCGCCGGATTGAAAAAAGACGAGGAGGTCGAGCTGATGATCCTCCCGCGGCCGAAAACCATCTTCGAGACCCTCTTCGGCGACCCGTCCGACGACCTCGAGTCGGCCATGCCCGAAGTGATCAAGACCCTTCGCAGGACGAAGCTCTACCGCCGTCTGCTCGCCGAGCCGACACTGATGTGGATGCCGTACGAGGTGGAATTGAAATAACGCAATGCAAGTACGGATGCCACATGGTATAAAGCCGCGACCGTTGGTCGCGCCGAACGACGCTTGGAACGACTGTTGGTGACGCGGGGCGCGACCAACGGTCGCGGCTTTATAATCCCAATGGCAGGATTGGAACATTGAGCCAAACAGATCCACCGCCGCCGGCCGGGAATTTCGGACCCCTCGTATTCCTGGTCGCGGGCTTCGCGATGATCGATTTGATGACCCCGACGGCTCTTCGAGGCTCGCTGGGGGGAGTACTGGTCGGGGCGGTCATCTTGGGTGTGATCGCCGGGCAGGGCGGCTTCCTGGCGTTTTGGGCGGTGCTCGGCCCGCATCGCCCGCTCGTGCGGTTCTCCGTCGCGCTGGCGACGGCCGGAGCCCTCCATCTTGTTCTTGCAATCGGAATGGGACTACACGTCGTGTGGAACGGAACATGGAATTGGGGGTGGGAGTGGCAGATGATTCGAGATTTTCTTGCAGGGCTTCTCGTCTTGCCGCTGCTGGCGCTGGCGCCCCTGGGCCCCGTCTGGATTCGCAAATGGTTGATGGGATGCCGCATGATACCCCGTCTTGAGATGGACCCCGCGGCAGGGCAGGCCGCCGAACCATCCGGGGACGAGGAAGACCCCTATGCCTTGTCGTCGGCACGGCAATTTACCTTGGCACAGATTCTCGCGGTGACCACGTTCGTCGCCGTCGCGCTGGGGTTGGCCGGCTCCTTTGTGCAGATCAACATGGCACACAACCAGGCCGACGAGGCGTGGCAAATCTGGTTTGGACTGTTCATCGGTTTCTTCTTTCTCGTGCTGGCCAGCGCGCTGGTCGTCCTGCCTTGCATGTGGGCCGCCTTGATTGTCCGCAGCCGGGTAGTCAGCGCCGTCATATTTGCGGCTCACACGGGCATACTGTCCTTGGCATTGATCGTGACGGGAATTTTCCTTTCGGTGCCGCTGAATGCAGAGGTCCTTGTTGCACTCATTTTGTTCACGGGCAGCATGACGTGTACGCTGTTCATCAGCCTTCAAACCATACGGCACTGCGGCTACGAGTTGTCGTGGCCGAGGAAGCGGGCGGCCGACACCGCACTTCCTCCCACGCGACGCGCGTTCCCGGGTATCTTCGAAGAGAAGAGCAAGCCCTGGCCGGAAGACGCCATGTCGCCCTTCGCATGGCTGGCGATCGTTCTTCTTTGCGCCGATCTGGTAGTGATCCCGCTGGGTGCGTGGACGGCTTACGACATCGAGTTGATGGCTTTCGGTGCAGACCCGTGGTTTCCGCTGATTGGTCTCGTTGCCGGTTTGGGCGTGCTGGCCGGCCAGGCGGGCTTCCTAGCGGTCTGGGCCGTGTTCGGGCCGGAACTCTTCTCAGTGCGGTTGCTCCGGTCAACCGGGGCAACCCTCCTGCCGTGCGGTGCCCTGATGGCCTCCTGGGCCCATGGGCTCAACTGTGAGCTTCCACTGCCCATCCTTGTTTCCGGTTTTTTTTCCGTTTTCTTCTTCCTTCCGTTTTTTCTGCTTTGTGTGCAGTTACCCGTTTGGATATTTCGACCTCGCGGCGGGTGCTGCCCGACCGCAAGCGGACAAGGTGACACCGCACTGGCCCGGACCTACAAGTTCGAGCCACTCTTCTCCATCAGCGTGATCCTCGCAGCGCTGCTCTTCTTGATCAGCATGATGGTTGTGGCGCTGCTGGGGGAAGCCGCCGTGAGCCACGTTGCATCCGGCTGGTTTGACTTGTTGACCCTCTGCGTGGCATTGAGTTTTTGGAGTGTCTTCATGATATGGCCCTGCATTTGGGTAACGCTCCTGCCACGCAGTCGGTTGAATTTCGGCCTGTGGTTGTTCAGTTGCACCGTGGTGACGAGCGTCATGACGATACCGGTTCTCGGCATCCTCGGCATCGTGTTCAACCTGACGGCGGCAGCCGTGCTCTTCGGCTGTCTCCGTTTTGTCGGAAACCGTGGGTATTTCCCGGCCAGACCCGAGTAGAATACGTTCAGCCGAATGATGGAAACATACGCCTTCTAGCGCACAAGCCGTGTTGGACCGAGAGCTTGATTCCACGAGCGTGGAAGAGGATAATGGCCGGAACCCGTTTCCTTCAGACTCCCACCCGAGGTGAAACAGATGATTGACTGGAAAATGACCATCATCTTGTCGATTATCGCGACCGTCGTCCTTTCGGTGATTGTGAACCTGATCCGGAAGACATCGCGGTAGTCGCATCGTGGCTGGGGCTGAGCGCAGCGAAACCCCCAGGATGCCACCGACCGGGGCACCGCTCCGCTTTGCCCCAGCCACCCCGTCGGGTTCTTCGATGGCGACGGCCTTGGAAGGCCGTCGTACAGCGCATCCGGATGTCTTTTCCGACGGAGCCTACGACGCCTTGTGCGGCGTGTGCTTCGGATCGCGGCGGACGGACCGCCTGGCCGGTGCGTCGGGCAGCGTGACGACAGCGGCTTCGCCGGCGGCGAGTTCCGATCGCACCTCGGCCGGCGCCTCTTTCGCTTTCCGCTTCTTGGTGCCGTGAAAGAATCGCCCGATCGGGGAGGAGAGCATTGCCGGCAGGAAGATCAGGTCGCCAATGAGCGCCGCAAACAAAAGCACGAGCATCATCGTGCCGAACCGCTGCGTGGGCGTGAAGGTGCTGAACGCGAAGACCGCCAGCCCCAGCCCGCCGATCACCGTCGTCTGGGTCATGGCATTCGCGCACCGCTCGTAGGCCATCATGGCGGCGCCCTTGCGCTCCAGGCCCCGGTCGATCCCCTTGCGGTACCAGGTGAGGTAGTGGATCGTGTCGTCGACCGCCACGCCCAAGGCCACGCTGGCGGTCATCATCGACCCGATATCAACCAGGATGCCGGTCCAGCCCATGATGCCGAAGATGACAACGACGGGGAAGAGGTTGGGGACCATCGCCACCAGCCCGGCCGAAGGGCTCTTGAGCACGAACATCATCACAAATGCGATGAGCACGAACGCCAGGGCAAGGCTCTCGAACAGGCCCCGCATCAGCTCGTGTTGCGTCTTGTAGACGAGCGGGACCAGGCCGGTGTAGGTGGCGTCGATACCATCGACGCCCGACTCCCGCACGGCCGCAAGGATCGGTTCGACCTTGTCGCGGATGTCGGCAACGAACAATCCGTAATCGAGATCGCTGAGGGCTTCGACCCGGGCGGTAATCCGCCACAACTCTTCGCCGTGCGAGATGCGCCATCGGCTGACCGCGGCGGCAATCCGGCCCGCCTGCTCCGGCGTGAATCCGCGGACGGCGCCGAAGTTCTTTTCGATGGAGTTCTTGTTGCCGAACTGCTCGATTTCGAGCAGGGTGTTTACGTTCCGGGCCTTGAGTTTTTCGGCCAATTCACCGGTGATGCCGAGTTCCTGGAGCGTGGGGTCCCGGTGCTCGTGCCGCCAGGTCTCGATCGCCGCGGCCGCGAGATCGGCCCGTTCGGGCCCGATGCCGCGGATCGACTCGATATTGCCCCGACGTTCGATATCGCCAAGCGTGTAGATCTCCTTGGCTTCGAGTTTCTCGATGATATCTTCGGGTATGCCCAGTTGGGCGAGCGAGGGATCGAAGCTGTCGCTGTCGACGGCGACGTTTTCGTCGATGGCCACGTACTCGTGGAAGTCATCGCGGTGTTCCTCGAGCCGCTTGCTGAGGATTTTGTTGGGATCGACGCCGAGGCGTCGGGACCTGGGCCGGATATCGGGGGCGAAGGTGGCTGCCGTGAGCGCCCCGCCCACGTCGTCGAGCTCTTCGAGCTTCGCCTCGATGTGTTTTGCCAACCGCATCCGCTCGACGAAGCTCAGCTTGCACTTCTGATTGTCGACGTGGAGAACGATTTCCATCGGCACGAGCGGGCCGAGGTGATCTTCCAGCCACCCGTAGTGCGCGATGATTTCCGCGTCGGACGAGAAGAGTTTCATCAGCTTGACCGACGTCTTGATCTTCATCACGCCGAACACGAAGAAGACCATAAGGGCCAGACACGCCAGCGACACCAAGGCGTTGCGGCGGATGACGAATCCGCCCATGATGCGCCAGAACTTCACGAAGACCGTCTCCGACGCCTCGGTATTGCCCCGGTTGCCGAACTTCTCGGCGTACTTCCGCGACGGCCAGTAGGTCAGGCAGGTGGGCAGGAAGAAGAAGACCCAAAACAACGAGGCTATCACTCCGACCGCCGAGAAGATACCGAATTTGCTGATCGGAATCACGTGGCTGACAACCAGCGAGCCCAGCCCCAGTGCGGTGGTCACCGCGGCAATGGTACACGGCAGCCAGCCGTGGGCAAGCCCCCGGTCGGTGGCCCCTTCCAAACCGTCTTCGCGGATCGCGTCGTGGTAGTAGTTGACAATGTGGATCGACGCGGAAATTGCCAACACGAAAACCAGCGACGGCATCGACAGGAGGATCGTGTCGCAAGTGCTTCCCGAGAAATAGACGCTTGCCATGCCGGTTCCCGTCGCCAGGATGGCCGTGAAAAAGACCAGGAACGTCAACCGCGTACTCCGGAAGCAGAGCCAGGAGATGCTCAGCCCGACGATCAGCGACAGGCCGGCCAGACGCATCAGCGTCCGTTCCCCTTCTATGTCGATGGCGACATTGTCGACGGGAGGCCCGCCCAGGTAGATTCCCTCTTTCGGCGGTTCACGGCCGACCACCAATTCGGCAAGCGCCGACCCCACGGCATCGAGCACCCGGATTTTCTCCTTCGGCGGTTCTATGCCGCACTCCCTGGCGTATTCGCGTATCTTCTCCAGGCAGCGGCGGAGGTTCTTGCCCTTCGCTTCCTCGGTCAACGTGACCACCAGGCAAGTCCTGTTATGGTCATCGCCGATCAGCGTGCCCTCGAGCCGTTTGAAAACCTCCTCCTCGGAAAGCTCCGGATAGCGCGAGGTCAATTGGTCGACCAGCATGCGGCCGGTGATCACGCTCCTAAAATAGTGGGGCTCTTTCTTCGCCTCTTCCGCGGGCGTCTGTTTGGATTCCGGCTTGGCGGTCTCGCCCGCGGAAGGTGTCTTCTCCGGCTTCGCGCCCTCCACGATCAACGTCCCCTCGACCGCCAGCGATTCTTCCGGCGACGGCTCTTCCTCCGGCGGGACCAGCTTTTCGACCATCATCTCGAGCCGCTGGTCGTCCAGGGTGCAGCCCTCCCAACTGGCCAACACGAATTGTTCGTGGGGAAAGTGCTCGTCGAACCAACTGTGAACGGCCGTTTCGCGGAAATCGTCGGGCAACCAGTTCTTCACATCGTTGCGGTTCGATCGGATCGTGCGGACAGACCCCATCCAAAGGAGGGGCATTAGAAAGAAGGCTATCAGTAGAATCGTGAAGGAACGGCGGGAAAAGAATGACTGATTCATGCGTCGGCCGGAGATATCCATAGCCCCCCTTTAGCTTACCTGTCAGGCGGTTTCCCGTCTATGCCGACATCGGCCGTTGAGGGACCGATTCTTTTGGATCAAACCGTGTGCTTGTTCTCAACAGAATAACCCCTAATGTCGAGGGGAAAAGAAAGGATGAAGAGACAGGGCCCCAACGAGACGCCACTCGCAAGAGGGGGCGATGTTGGCGCTCGCCAGCCTAAGGATGCTCCACCTGCTGCTCCAGCCATGCCAGATAGGTCTCGCTGCCGGCGATGATCGGCATGGCAATGATTTCAGGTTCGTCATAGGGGTGAATGCGGCGAATGGCCCGTTCGATTTCGTCGTAGAGTTCGCCTCGGCTCTTTGCCCAGCACTGCCATTCCCGGGCCGTTTCGATCTTCCCCTGCCAGCGGTACGTGCTGGTCACGGGCCCGAGCACCTGGACGCAAGCGGCCAACCGAGCTTCGATCAGCATTCGGGCAATCGCGGCGGCATCTTCTTCGCGCTCGGTCGTAGTGACCACCGCAACGACTTCGGTCATGACACGAATCCCTAAATAAATAGCAGTCTTTTCCTATGGATTTCGCTTGACAGCATCTCGATGATACCAAATCGGTATTGGAGAACCAGTGCGGATAGCAGATAATATGGATTATGCTCAGCACCGCGCGTCCCCGCCGCCATGCTGCGTGGCCGGCCGATCCCACCCCGCCGCCGAAGCAGCGTTTCTCTGCCGAATGGCTTGTGCGTGGCATACGCCGCCGCCTGGAAAATGTCTGGTCGTATTTGACTCGTGGCGAGCGGACCCCGCCGGCGGAAGCCGCGTTTGATTGGCTGATGCGGCACGGCGGCGACGAAGGGGTTCCGCCGGTGGGAGGATCGCCGTATGCTTGCCCCGGCGTCACCGGCGGCGCGATCGAAACGGCGGTGCGCGTCACCGCGCCGGAGGCGGCCGCCCGTTGGGCCAAGTGGCTTCTGATACGACAAGCGACCGACGGATCGTGGCCCGACGCCTCGCTCCTGTCGCCCTCGCTTTCGAATACGGGCCATGCCGTTCGGGGACTGCTCGCGGTGGAACCGGCCATGCCCGAGGCGAAACCGGCCGTGCTGGCCGCGTGCCGGTACTTGTGTTCCCGGGTGGACGACGTCGGTAAGAATCTGCCGGAGCCGGGCCACGCGGTGGTGAGCTGTCTGCCCCCGCTGCTCCGGGCAGGACGCCGTTTCGAAGAAGTGAATTGGGAGGCAGCGGCCCGGCGAGGGTTCGCGCGGTGCCTGCCCGGCGACGGTTCGATCCTGGCGGGCCTGCCGTCGCACGTCCTGGCATGGTGGGTCGAGACGCTGATCGATCTGGACTACGACGAAGCAGCTGCAAACATCATGCGCCAGGTCGCCAACCGGCAGCGGCGGGACGGGTCGGTGCGCGACGCCGGGAAGGTCTCGACCGAAGGCATGGCCCATCTGGCCGTCTGCTGGTATCGGCTCGGCCGGCGCGAGTCGGCCGATCGAGCCATGCAGTATCTGTTTCGGCGCTTTCCCAGGAAGCGGGAAACCGGCTGGGCCGTGAAGTTCTATCTCGATGCGGCCTTGCTCGAAGTCCGGGCGGCGTTCGACGCCCTCTCGCGGCAGCCGGAAGCGCCGCTGCCGGAGCCGGCCGCCGATCTGCCCGATACGATCGACCAGGCCGACGGCCGGGTGCAAGAGGTCCGCGAGTGGTGCAGTACGTTGCCGCCGGATGGGCGCGTGGCCGACGTCGGCTGCGGCAAAGGGCGTTTCCTGAAGCACTTGACCGCGTGGTTTCCCGCCATGGAGTTCACGGCCATTGACCCGTCCGAGGCAATGCTGACACAGGCGCCGCCGGCTGCCGCAAGGCTTCGCGGTTGTCTGCTGCAACTACCTGCCGACGACGGCGCGTTCGACGGGGCGTTTGCCGTCGAGTCGCTCGAGCACGCCGTGCTTCCGCGGCAAGGGGTCGCGGAACTGTGCCGGGTGGTCCGCCCCGGCGGGAAGGTCCTCATCATCGACAAGCACCGCGACCGGCAGCCCTTCTCCGAACACGAGCCCTGGGAGCGCTGGTTCACGCCGGAGGAACTCGCCGCGTGGCTCGGCCCGTATTGCAACGACGTGACAATCGAGCCGGTCTCGCACCAGGAAGGGCTCGGCGGCAACGATCTCTTCCTCGCAGCAAGCGGCACACGGCGGGCCGTTTCGCCCGAATAGCGGGGCATCAGCCCGGATGACTCAGCGAGGTCAACCGTTTGGCGGCCGTTTTGCGCCGGTTGCCACACCAAGAGGTTTTCGGGTACAATGGCAGAATGAAGATCCACCAGATCATCGAAGAGTTGGCCCGGTTTTGGGACACTCACGACCTCACCGATCTTGAAGACGAACTCGAAGAGGTAACGGAGCCCGTCTTCGGGCGCGAGTCGGTCGTGAACCTTCACCTGCCGTCGCAGGAAGCGGAATCTGTTGAAGCCATCGCGAAATCCCAAGGAATTGATGTTGCCGATTTGATCCGCCAGTGGATCTTGGAAAAGGTTCAAACGTCATCCTAGCGGCAATTGCTACGTCAACAACATATACGTCGAGAACGTCGTCATTGCCTAACCGCTGTGAGGTCGCCATGAAAAGCCTGGCTGAGGGATTGCCGCCGGAAATCGCGCAACAGATTCACCCGGATTGGCGAAAAAACGAGGCTGATTACTGGGTCGCCCGCGACACGTTGTTTGCCCGGTACCGCAATCAGTGGATTGCATTTGCCAACGGCACGGTGATTGCCTTCGGTACCAGTCCCGTGGAAGTCTTCCACGATGTGCAGCAGTCCGGCCAACACCCGTACGTCACTTGTGTCGGGCGTGAGCACGAACCGTGTCGGATGCGGCGTGCCGTGTTCGCCTATGATCAGACGTATCCTGGTGAAGCTTTGCCGTTGGTTATTGTGGAGTTTCGGAAAGACGCGGATAGGTCGGGAATGGTCTTGGATCGTGTTATCCCGGATATTGGCGCCGACGCGAGCGCCTTGCCCTGGTCGGATTGTCAACAATTGCAACTCAGTCCTTCGGACGGAGTGCCTGGTTTGATGGGTGGTGTGGGACAATCGGCTGCGGCAACCATCGCGTTCTTCGTATAGGCTCATCTAGATGGCAACAGTTATCCGTGTCGCGTGCAGGCAGATTTCACCGGTGGTGAGCGCATCCTTGGCCGAGACGTGCTCAACAGGATCGAAGTCCTGTTTCGTGGCCCGAGCGGAGAAATTATCGTGAATCCGTAAGTGGGACCACAATGAACGCCGAGCTAGAGACAACGGTAATCGTTTCGGTATTGACAGTAGTTACCATCGTGATTTTTGCTGGCGTTGTATGGATGATCTACAGGTTTGTGAAATGGTACAACAAGGCCGCGGAGAAAGCCTTGACGCGAATCGTCTCGGATTTCGACGCTTCCTTAGAGCCGAAAGATCGTGACGTGCAGATTACATATCATACGTACAGCGGCATCTTTTTTCATGTCACGCAAATCGAGCACAATTGCTATCTGCCTCCGGAGCAAGCCAAGGACTTCTTGCGCCGCCTGCGAAATTACAGCCTGAAATGGGCCATCTTGAGCCAAGGGTGCCTGTTTGTTCCTTTTCTGGCGTTCGGCAACTACACGGCCCAACTCAAAAGGATTGACCACCAAATACGAGAACGTTGCTTAAACAATCACTCTAGCCGACCCTGCTGATACAGGGCGGCTAAGTTCTGCTGTACGATGGATGACGTTCAGAAACGAGCCGGCACGCCCAAAACCGCTATTTAACGAGGCGTTGGACTCGACCGGGGCATGGCAGGTATCGCGCGCCGTTTAGGACTGGCCGATCAATAACTTCCCAGTTTCGATCCTACGCCGCGTCCCGCTCCGCCCCGTAGAACCGGCAGGCCACTTCCTCCGCATGGAACAGCATCCACTTCTTGCGGGTGTAGACGGCGTGGCCGGCGACGTGCTGGGCGATGTGGCCCTTAGGGCGGCCGTAATCGACCAGCAGCGTCGTGCCTTCGTCGGGCACGATCGCCCCGGCCTGAAACCGGTCCAGCGAACCCCGCTTCGACGCCTCGTCTTGCAACAGACGGTTGAGCCGCTGGTCGGCCAGCCAACTTCGCCACGCAAACACGCTCGGCATCACGTTCGTGCCCGCGATGCCGAGTTGCTGGATGTAGTCGCCGTCGGCGGCCGTCATGATGTCGTTGAACTTGGGCGGAAAGACCGCTCGATACTTGGGCAATCCCTTCGCCGGGCGGTGGTTGATGAAGTGCAACAGGTGCGCATATCCGCCCGAGTCCCAGCCGTAGCGGATCGGCGTACCAAACGTGGCGATATCCAACGGCACGTCGGCCAGCGGCGGCTTCTCTTCGCCCAACAGCGATCGGACCCGCTGCCAAACGGGAATATCGACACACCCCACCAGCGGCCAGCGGTAGTAAATCCCGGTTGCCTCGAAGAACTGGTCGACCTTTCGGCGATTGCCGGCCAGAAGGTTTGTTACCAACGCAAAGACATTTCCGGCGTGGCTGTGTCCCCAAAGGAGCACGCGCTGGCCGCGGCCCATCTCTTGCGAGGCCAGCTCGTCGATCAGCCGCACCGCGCCGTCCGCCCGACCAATGTGGTGATTTTCGCTCGACCAATGGAAGAGCCGGACGGGGATCCGGCGCTCGCCGGCGGTGTGCAGCGAGGCTTCCAGGAGTCGGGCATAGGCGAGAGTGTAGTTGCCGACTTCGCCGGCCAGTTTGTCCACGATCCGCTTGATCACGCCCCGAAACGTATCGCTGGCAGAAGGAAACACCCGCCCCAATTCCGCCAGCACCCCCAATGTGTCGGTCCCAACAAATGTTCCATGGGCCAGATAAATGGCGGCCACACCCGCCTCGCGGAAGACCGAGCCGATCTCCTGCATGCGGTGCTTGAACTCCGGTGCCCCGACTTTCGGGCGGCTTGGCGGGCTAATCGAGTAGTGGGGACAACTGGGAGGCGTGCTGCTGTAGGTCTGATGCCGGAATGCCTGAACCTGAGACATGGATCCGCCCTACCGGGGTGTACAACGCTCAAACGCCGCCCCACCTGGCCGTTTGTCGCGTCTTTCTCCACGCTTCAACAATATCGGCTCCCGCTCGCATCCGGCATGAGGATTACTCGGATAGGGTAAACGGTAAACAGGGGAGTTGCCGGCATTTCATGGTGGGCACAACCCACCCTATTTCTGGAGCAACCCCATGCTATTCATCCACTCTTCGCACCGCTTCGGCCATGTCGATACGGGGTGCTCCGAGGGGCGAAGCCCGAAGCCGTGGCCGCCCTTGGGGTAGACGTGCAACTCGCCCGGAATGTTGTGGCACCGCAGGGCGAGATAGTACCGGATGCTCCCCTCCGCCGCGTGCTTGTCATCGCCGGCGTGGGCGAAGAACGCCGGCGGCGTCTGCTGGCCCACCGGCAGCTCGGCCACCAGTTTCTCGCCGGCGACTTTTTCGGGCACGAAGCCGGAGGTCAGGCCCGGGCGGTCGAGGCTCCAGGGTACGAGCCCCACGGTGATCAGGTGCCGCCGGTCGTGTTTGCGGATGGCGACTGCGAGCTGCCCGATCCACCGCCGGGCGATCTCGTGACGCGGACGCCCGCGGGCCTCACGCGTGATGAACTGGACGAAGTGCTTTCCGGCGAACGCGGGCCCGAGCCAGTTCTCCTGCTTCTTGTCGCCGCCGGGGACGACGGGCTCGTTCATCAGGTCGTAGCAGAAGACGGCCGGGCTGCCGGCACATCGCTCGGCGACCGCTTCCCAGAACCGCGCCTGGGCGGCCCACCGCTGCGGCTCGTCGAGCCGGTCGTACCACGCGGGGACGTCCTTTTTGTGATAGCAGCCCAGGCCGGTCAGGTCGAGGTACAGCCCGTAGTGCTCGGCCAGCCGCAGCAGCTTCCCAAGCCGTTCGAGGGCCTTTGGGTTCGGCTTGTCCGCTGCCTGCATGAACTTGCCGAACTGGAGATGCACCCGGACGACGTTGGCCCCGAGCTTTTTCATCTCGCGGAAGTCCTCTTCGACCTTCGGCCACTCGTTGTCCCAATAATCCTCAATGAGCCGCCCCGTTTCATCGTGATCGTAGTTAAAGCCCCACGGCACGAACTTTCGCCCGGCCTCTTCAAGAACAAATGCCCGCCCATCCTCCGCAGCCCGCACCCAAGGAAGCCCCAACCCCACGGCCCGTTCCGCCCCGAATGAAACCCCGCCAGCGCCGAACAGGCATACCGCGACGACGAGCAGCCCGGCGATCAGTTTGCAGGGGGTGGGGGTGTACCAGCGGGTTTCGTGTTGGTTGGCGGTCATGGGCTAGTCCTTACAGAAGCGAAGTCAAAGAGGGCTTTTCTTGTTTGCCATGAAAGTGTATAAAATCCTCCGTGTTTTTAAGTGTTTCAAAACGAGGGCGGCGTTACCGTCGCCCGTAACACGGAG